>JAEEGK010000295.1_pt1 | contig 125268 bp, 123 predicted proteins | sample 8958771 | NCBI WGS metagenome assembly JAEEGK01 (sample SAMN16246547, study PRJNA631951) | gut metagenome | biome: gut microbiome; feature: rumen; material: SC-attached | host: Bos | place: Iran: Karaj | collected 2018-10 | reverse complement strand
TCTACGACATCACTGGCTTAGGCGAAGGCGAAAACGTCCTGGTCGCCTCCATCGACGGCGTCGGCACGAAACTTCATCTGGCCGCGCAGCTGAACCGCTTCAGAGGCGTGGGGCACGACATCGTCGCACACTGCTGCGACGACATCGTCGTCCAGGGCGCCCGTCCGCTCTTCTTCTTAGACTACGTGGCGGCGGCTGACTTAACGGTCGAGGGCGTAACGGAGATAGTGGCCGGCATTACGGAAGAGTGCCGCACGAACAACTGCGCTCTTCTAGGCGGCGAAACGGCCGAGATGCCCGGCACCTACTGCAAGGGCCAGTACGACTTGGCCGGCTGCATCGTCGGCGTTGTCAACCGCAAGAAGCTTATCGACGGCAAGACCATCAAGCCCGGCGACGTTGCGGTCGCGCTTCCTAGTTCCGGCCTTCACACCAACGGCTTCTCCTTAGCAAGGAAGATCCTCTTCCAGGACGCCGGCTATGATCTCAGCTACATGCCGGAGCCCGGCGGCCCGACCTTAGGCGACATCCTTCTTGAGCCGCACCGCTCCTACATCCCGACCGTCCTGCCGCTCATCGACGCCATCCCGGTCAAGGGCATCGCCCACATCACGGGCGGCGGCCTCTACGAGAACGTCCCAAGGATCCTCCCCGAAGGCACGGCCGTCACTTTCGACGCCAAGGCTTTCCCGGTCCCCTTCATCTACCGGTTCATGCAGAAACTGGGCGAAGTCGATCCTAAGGAAATGTACCGTGTCTTCAACATGGGTATCGGCTTGGTGATCTTCGTCTCTCCCGAAAACGCCGAGACCGTCATCAAGTACGCCAAGGAAAAGCAGAATCTCCCCGCCGCCGTGATCGGCAAGGTAGTGGAAGGCGACCGCAAGGTGGAGATCACCAACCTGTGAGAACCCCAACGCGTTTCAGCGAGGAAGCCGACGATTCCCGGATTTGCGGAACCTGCACTTCCTGCTGCCGCTGGGACGGGGAAGTGCATTTCTCACCGGACGAACTCGATGCCCTGGCGGACCTGCTCAAGATGGACGTCAGGGACTGCGCGGAAAAGTTCTTTGAGTTAAGCGACGACCGCAGGAATCTGCGGCTGAGGATGGGGAAAAACGAACCCTGCCCCTTCCTCGGGGAAACTGGCTGCACTATCTATGAGGCAAGGCCTACGCAGTGCCGGAACTTTCCCTACGTCTGGGTAAGGGAAGAAGCGAAACTAATGGGAGAGTGCAAGCTCTTCCAGGCAATATTAAAGCGAAACAACCTAACTTTACAGGACCTTCAAAATGAAAAAGATTGAAAGAGCTCTTATTTCCGTTTCCGACAAGACGGGAATCGCGGAACTGGCCATGCAGTTATCTAAACGCGGCGTGGAGATCATCTCCACCGGCGGCACCGCCAAACTCCTTAAAGGGGAAGGCGTCCCCATCAAGACCATCGACGAATTCACCGGTTTCCCGGAAATGCTGGACGGCCGCGTCAAAACTCTGCATCCGAAGGTCCACGCCGGTCTTCTCTCCATGCGCGACAATCCCGCCCATCAGAAGACCATGCAGGAATACTCCCTCGAGTACATCGACCTTGTCGTCGTCAATCTCTATCCCTTCGAGGCCACCATCAAAAAACCCGACGTGACCTTCCCGGAAGCGATAGAAAACATCGACATCGGCGGCCCGACCATGCTCCGTTCCGCTTCCAAGAACTTCAAGGACGTGACGGTCATCACCGACCCAAGCGATTACAACAAGCTCCTTGAGATCATGGACGCTAACGAGGGCAAATCGACCTTCGAATTCAACCGCGCCTGCGCCCAGAAGGTCTTCGCCGCGACCGCCTATTACGACAGCCTTATCGCGGACTTCCTTGCCAACGCGATGGGCGATGAAGCGCCCATGTTCGGCGAAACGAAAACCTTCGGCTACCGCAAGGTCCAGGGCCTCCGCTACGGCGAGAACCCCCACCAGGCTGCCGCCTTCTACCGTGAAGCCAAGATCTCTGAACCCTGCGCCACCACCGCCAAGCAGCTCCACGGCAAGGAACTCAGTTATAACAACTTCATCGACCTGGACGGCGCCCTCGAATTAGTCAAGGAATTCACCGAACCCGCCGCCATCATCGTCAAGCACACCAACCCCTGCGGCGCGGCCACGGATGACGATCTTCTCACCGCCTACCTCAAGGCCAGGGAGACCGACCCTGATTCCGCTTTCGGCGGCATCTTAGCCTTCAACAGAACCGTTGAGGCTCCTCTTGCCGAGGAACTCTCCAAGGTCTTCGTCGAAGCGGTCATCGCCCCCGCCTACACCCCGGAAGCTTTCGACATCATCTCCAAGAAGAAAAACATCCGCATTATGACGGTGGAAGACCTTCCGCAGTGGCTCGAATCCGGCCGTCCCTCAAGCGGCCTTATGACCAGAAAGGTCGTAGGCGGCCTCTTAGTCCAGGAACGCGACCTAGCGGTCCTCGGCCCCGAGGGCTTAAAGTGCGTCACCAAACGCGAGCCCACCGAAGAGGAAGTGAAGTCCCTCCTCTTCGCCTGGAAGTGCTGCAAGCACGTCAAGTCTAACGCCATCGTCTACGCGAAAGGCACGGAACTCGTCGGTGTCGGCGCCGGTCAGATGAGCCGCGTCGACTCCGCCAAGATCGGCGTTATGAAGGCCAGGAAGCCCATCCAGGGCTGCGTTATGGCCTCCGACGCTTTCTTCCCCTTCAGGGACAGTGTTGACGCCGCGGCCGCTTCCGGCATCACCGCCATCATCCAGCCCGGCGGCTCCATAAGGGACGAGGAATCCATCGCTGCCGCTGACGAACACGGCATGACCATGCTCTTCACCGGCATGCGCCACTTCAAGCATTAATACTAAATGCCCAAGCTCACCAAAGAAAAAATCAGGTCGTACCTGACCAGATGGCCGGAAAGGGCCCTGCCCATTCCGGACATCTGGTACAGGGACCTGACCGCCAAAAAGAGGATACTCCCCAGTTTCATCATAATCGGCGCCCAGCGCTGCGGCACCACGTCGCTCTACGATTACCTCTCCCATCATCCGCAGATCATTCCCTCTCCCGTAAAAGAGCTCTTTTACTTCGATGACTACTACACCAGACCAATAGAATGGTACAAGTCCTTTTTCCCGACCAAAAAAGAGCAGGAGAAACTTGAAAGGGATCTCGTAGCCAGCGTCATCACTGGCGAAGCCAGCCCCAGCTACTTCTTCCATCCCTACGCCGCCAAGAGGATCAAGGAGACTCTCCCCCAAATAAAGCTTATCCTCGTCCTGAGAGATCCTATCGAGAGAGCTTACTCCCATTACAACCACATCAAACGATTGAACCGGGAACCGCTCTCCTTCGAGGAAGCCATAGAAAAAGAGGAGCAAAGGATCACCCCCGACATCGAAAAACTCGCAAAGGACGAATTCTACAAAGCGGACCAGAGAAGAGACTATTCCTACCTCACAAGAGGCTACTACGCCAAGCAGCTGAAGGAATGGTTCAAACACTTCCCCAAGGAACAGCTTCTCATAGTCCAGAGCGAGGAGTTCTACAAAAACACTCCCAGAGTTTACAACGAGATCGTTGAATACCTCGGCCTCAACTCCTATACGCTGCCAACTTTCGAAGCCAAGAACGCTCTCAAATACGCCAAAATGGCTCCCGAGACCAAAGAAAAACTTAAAGCTTACTTCGCCCCGAAAAACGAGGAGCTCTATGAGCTTCTGGGGAAACGTTTCGACTGGCAGTAAGCAATCAAAACAAAACACACAAAACCTTAAGGATGCACATGAGAAAGTCCCTTATCGTTCTACTTACTATTGCCGCCCTATCATTCACAATTCAAGCGGAAGAAACAAAGTACGATCCCACCCGCCCGGTCTCCATGCTCGGCCAGACCGAATTCACCCTGCAGTGGAGCACTCCCGAACCCTGCCAGACCAAAGTCCAGCTCAGAAAAGGCGGAGACCCCTGCAACACCTGGTTCCCCGAAGGCCAGGAATACAAGCCCTGGCAGCAAGAAAGCCAGACCTTCCAAACCTCCGAGACCTCAACCTTCCACCGCATCACGATAACCGGCTTACAGCCCGCCACGCGCTACTACTACCGTCTTAACAACGGCGACACCGAGCCCACGAACCTAGAGACCCGCTGGGGCGCTGAAAAGCCCTGGTCAAGGGAATACGCCGTTTCTACCCTCGCTCCCGACGGCTACAAGACCATCGTCCGCATCCCGGTAAAGGTCATCATCATGCCGAACGTGTACAGCATGTACACCGCCAAAAATAAAGACGGCGAATGGGCTCCTCTGCCGCCCCCTATGTCCGAAGAGGACAAGGAAAAGCTCCAAAACGAATTCGAATTAGCCAAGCGCTTCTGGTTCGTCAACAACGGAATGAGAGTCTGGCACGACCTGCAGTACTTCTGGGATGAACGCCCGCAGTATTGGGGCGAAATGCCCGCCGACGCTCCGGAAGAGTACAAGAAGCTCGTTCCTTGCCGCAACTGGCCCGGCAACGAGTTCTCAGGCCCCGGAGGCGGCGAATTCTCCATCTCCGACACCAAGGACATCGAAAAAATCAACCACCAGCCCATCCGCGACGGCTACGTCGGCCAGATCGAAAACGATCTTCTCCAGCGCTACGATTGGAACGGCAAAAAATGGGAATGGTGCATTAGTGGCGGCGGCACCTTAGGAATTGACGGCTGGCCGGAAGGCATTCCGGGCAGATCCCAATTCCTAGGCGACGACATCGCCTGGTTAACCACCCACGAATACCATCACGAGATCGAATCCCAGACCTACCTTTCTGGTCTCGACCAGGAAAACGACCGTGTCGTTTTCGACCACTTCTCAAACCGCTTCCGCTACCAACGTCCTGACGGTTCCTTCGATGAATTCCCCTGGGACTGCGGCGGCAAGTTCGGCGAACACTGGTCCGGCATCGCCATCACCGACCGCGGACTCACCGACATCCAGTGGCTCCGCTACTACTTCGGTGAGACCATCATGGCTCCCGACCGGGACGGCGACAACGTTCCCGACGACGGACCTTACCCCTTTACGGAAGCCAAATACGGCTACGATCCGGACTCCCAAGAAACCGACGGCCTACTCGACGACTTCACCAAGATCCGCCAGTCCATCTGGTCCGGCGGCGCTATGAGCCCCTGGTATTCCCGCCAGGTCGAGTATCTCGACCTCCCGAATCCCGATGACCCGGACTCCGACCAAGACGGCATCCCCGACATCGAGGATCCTCTTCCCACTATCCCGTATCCTCCCTTCATCTGGGCCAAGCAGATCGAGCTCGACGCGAAAACAGAAGACTGGGCCTCCGTCCCCTTCATCGGCAAGAAAAAAGTCCAAGACACCACCTTCTCCTTCAAGCAGGCTCATGACGACTCCTTCTACTACGGCCTTGTAGAAATAGAAGGCCCCTTCTGGGAAGTCAACATCATGCTCGACGGCGAAGCCGACGGCATCTACAACGGCTTCGAAGGCTTCGGCCGCTCCAAAGACCTCTACGAGATCCATATCGACCTCGACAGAGCAACCCAAGAACCAAAAGTCTCCTACCATTCCCTCGGCAAGGGCTTCGAATCAAAAGCCACCAAAACCCAAAACAAAGTCATAGTAGAATTCTCCATTGAGAACAGGGGAGACTCCACCTGGTTCTGGCAGGGCGCCGGCAGAGAAATAGGCAACGCCGTAGCACTCCGTCTTCCCAACAAAGCCCAGTACACCTTAGGCGACGGCTACCAACCCACCTACTGCTTCATGGAGCCCCTCCAGGGCGTCCAGAAGTGCCCCATAGAACCCAACCCCAACATCACCCCCGACCAAGCCGATACAAGCCTGGATTTCAGCACCCAGCAAGACCTCACCCAATTCGAATTCACCTCCAACGACTGGGAACAAAAAGACGGCGCCCTCTGTCTCAAACCCAATCTCGATCCCGACGCCTCCTGTTACCTCCTCGTCCCCGGTTTCACCGGTGACGGAGATTTCACAGTCTTCATGGAATTTGAGGCCACCCAGGATGCCGTCCTTGGCGCCTTCGCCAAATCCACCAAACACATCGACCCCGGCCAGGACTCCATCGGCTTCCTCGGCGGCTACAACAACGAGCTCTCCAAAATCCGTCTCATCAACATGGGCGAAGTCACCGAAGAACGCCTCGGCCTAACCCCCGGCAAGCACACCATGCAGTTCCAGCGCCAGGGCAAGTACTTCTTCATGCTCTACGATGGAAAACTAGCCGGCTGGTACCGCGAAACCAGCCCCCGCCCCGCCCACCGTCTCGGCGTAGTCGGCATCCCCGGCTCCAACATCAAGATCTACAAACTCCGAGTCAAAGGCGAGAAATAACACCAAACCAAAAATGGCGGCCCAACGGGCCGCCATTTCTTTCCCACCATGGATAATCTCTACCAACATCTAGACCCCCGCACAAGAGCCTCAAGAACTGAGTACACCATCAGCTTGATCTGTTGTTTTATCTTGTATGTTTTCATTACGAGAATCTTGCCGGAAATATATCGCGATCTTTATGCTGATAAAGATATTATCTCATTTGTCGTCGGAGTCATCCTTGGAATCATTTTCCTTATCTTCATCATCAGACGTCTGCGCGACACGGCACTCAGCTGGATCTGGGCCTTCATTATGCTGCTCCCCTACGTCAATCTCTTAATTATCCTCCTTCTCTGTTTCATCCCACCCGACCACTTCAAAGAGAAGCAAACAGCCTCCGAACCCACCTCCGACCCCCAACCCAAATCTCTCCCTAACTCCGTGGAACCGGAATCAACTCCAGAACCAGAACCCGAGCCCGAACCCGAACCAATCTCCCTTACCGACCTGGAACAGAGCCTCATCAACAAATACTCCGCCCTTTACCAGCAATATAAAAACCTCTCCCCCGAAGAAGCCACCGACCTTGCTACCACTCTCATAAAGGAAGCTAAACAAGAAACCCTGCAAAACCACACCTACGACCTTCCCACCAATCTTGGCAGCCTAGTTCTTCAAAACACTTCTCCTACCGACCAATACGCTAAGTCCGCCTATGATCTCATTCAGCGGCGCCTTCCCAGACTAAGAAGCGAAGGCGTAACCGACAAAGACATCAAATGGTGGTGGAACTTCTCCCAAATAGAGCGTTCCATGATCATAAAAAACGACGAAATGGAATATCACAACTTCTTCGTCACCCAACTCCTCAAAACCCAAACCCAATTCCCCAAAAAGGAAACCGCCCAAAACGCTGCCCACGCCCTCACCAACAAGCGTTTCCCCATCTACACCCAAAATCTCCAGGACGACGCCTTCTCCCCAGACGACCCATTACCCTATGAGCTCAAAGAACGAGTAGACGCCTTCATGGCAAACGCCTCCCGCTCCCCAGACTTCCAACAAACCCTCCAACAAATCCAAACCTTCTCCACCTTCAACGCCTTCGTCCGCAAGCAAATCCAGGACAAAAAGCTATAACCCCATCCGTCATCTGAGAAAATAAACCGACACTTAACTTCTTATAAGCATATTCCATCATCATATAATAAAGCACTACTAAAAGAACTAGACTACTACTAAATTCACTAGCCGATGTCCGACATTTTTACCGCAGAAAAACGCAGCCAAATAATGAGCCACATCCGCTCCAAGAACAACAAGTCAACGGAGCTAAAGCTCATTAAGATCTTCAAGGAATACGGTATTACCGGCTGGCGTCGCAACTACAACGTCAAAGGCCACCCCGACTTCGTCTTCCTTAAGAAAAAGATCGCTGTATTTGTCGATGGTTGCTTCTGGCACGGCCACAAATGCCAAAAACATAAACCAGAAAATAATTCAGAGTATTGGCAAAAGAAGATCAAATATAACAAGAGCCATGATCGCAGAATCAACGAATTATTTAAGAACAGAGACTGGACCGTTATCCGTATATGGGAATGTGAATTGAAAAATCAGAGTAATAAAACAATTAACAAATTTAGAAAAATTAGTACAAAAGAATAGAAGAGAGTTTGCTATAATTTTAAATAGAATTTATCATGCTAGTTTAATCAATTGGAGATAGCTTTATGAAACAATCAATTGACAAAAGAATTCCTAGAAGGCCGGAGCTTATAAGAGCGACATTTTTGGCTCTTAAAAAGCTAGGTGGTTCGGGGAAAAACGACGAAATTGTAGACCAGATTATATCCGATTTGCAAATTCCAAATAAAGTTGCCGACATACCACATAAAGGAAATCCCAATAAAACAGAGCTCTCCTATCAAGCGGATTGGGCAAGAACTTATTTGAGAATTTATGGCGCTATAGTTAATAGCGCTCGGTCTGTTTGGTCTATTTGTCCGGCTTTTACAAAGGAAGAAGATATTGACGGAAAGGTAGTAAATGATTTTGTTGTCAAGCATAATATAGCCAATAAAAACAAGGCGAAGAACGGAAATAACGAAGTTCCAGAATATCCTGAAGAGTCACAACCTTGGAAAGAAAAGCTTGCAGCAATTTTGCAGAATATGGATCCATACGGATTTGAAAGGTTATCTCAGCGAGTTTTACGAGAATGTGGATTCACGCAAGTTGAGGTAACAAAAAAATCTGGTGATGGAGGAATAGACGGAACTGGAAAATTACGAATAAACGGAATATTCAGTTTTAATGTGGCATTCCAATGCAAGCGCTATAAAGGTCTTGTGGGTGCGGGGGAGGTTAGAGATTTTAGAGGCTCGTTGACAACTGACATTGAAAAAGGCGTTATGATTACAACTGGTACATTCTCAAAAGCGGCAAAAGAAGAGGCATCCAATCCAGGGAAACAACAAATCGATTTGATAGATGGCGAAGAATTTATATCCAAAATTGCCGAATATGGTCTAGGCGTTAAAGAAATTAAAACATTTGAAGTTGAAGAAGACTTTTTCAAAAAGATTTAGTGTTATAAATTGCTAATTGTTTATAAAGCGAGGCAGATATGATTTCACTTGGGGAACAGAACCTCTCTGAAGCTATTAAATCAACTAGAAGGATATACGTTGTAAAAGAGATTTGATACAATCATTGCAAAGACATATTGTAATCAAAGCTATTGGTGAGGTGTGATGAGCATTAAAAACATAAAAAAATCATCTGGGAAATTCACAGTCCTAGTCGGAGTGTATAATGGCAATCAATTACAAGATTGGCCGGGTTATTACAATTATCCTATTACAGACAAAGATGAAATTATTACGGATGAGATAAAACAAATAAATGAATTGTGGTTGTTTGATGAGAACAAGTCTCAAAAATGTTTTTCTGCCGTTTTTTTAGGAATTAAAAACACTGATGAATTGATCCGTGATTTCGGTTATAAGCCTAGCAAAAAAAACAATGTGAAAAAATGGCTTTTATTCAAAACAGAGATTGATAATTCTCCAAAAACAGACTGTAAAAACATTAGAAAAGTAATAGTTCGTATTAGTGATTTTTTAAAACCAAAAATAAAAAGCAACCTTGAGCAACATGATTTAAATATAAAATATCTAACAGAAAATCTTCCTGAAGTTGTTTATTCTATGCCTGACACTTGTCTTTGCGTTGGAGATTCAGCAATACAATACAACTTTTTAGCCGCCATATATCCGGAGCAAAAACGCATACCTACAATGGAACCGATAAGATATGTTGATAATCATAAAAGGAAGTGTTTTGACGAAACCATTATACCGAATACTCCTAAAGGTTGTGCATATCGTATGGGAGAGTTTTTTTGTGGCCCTGGCGGATTAGCTTGTGGAGCATTAAATGCAACTATAGAGAACCCTAATTTCAGAATATCTCATGCATGGGCTAATGATTATGACCAACAAACATGCGATACGTATGCCGAGAATATATGTCCTGAAAATGCGGAATCTGTGATATGCGAAGATGTCAGAAAGCTTGATTTAAGCGATAAAAGACTTACAGAAATAGACGGCTTCGCTTTCGGATTTCCTTGCAATGATTTTTCAGTAGTTGGGGAACACAAAGGATTTGGCGGAGATTACGGACCTTTATATCAATACGGTGTAGCGGCGCTTAAAAAATTTAAACCATTATGGTTCTTGGCAGAAAACGTTGGTGGATTGGCAAGCGCAAATGAGGGCAAGGCGTTTAAAATTATTCTGGATAGTCTCCGAGAAGCGGGATATCGAATTTATCCTCATCTTTACAAATTTGAGGACTACGGTGTACCACAAACTCGTCATAGAATAATTATAATAGGTATTCGAAAGGATCAGCCCTTTGTGTTTTATCCGCCGAGCCCAAAGGCGCTTGAAAAGAGGGATAATTCTTCCAGAAACGCTCTTGAAAACCCGCCTATACCAAGTAATGCTCCAAATAATGTCCGAAGCGCACAAAATAAAACAGTTGTTGAAAGGCTTAGCTATATTCGTCCCGGGCAAAATGCTTTTACAGCTGACCTTCCGTCTCATTTGCGTTTAAATGTTAAAGGAGCTAAAATTAGCCAAATCTATAAGCGACTCGATCCTGATAAGCCAGCTTATACTGTTACTGGGTCTGGCGGTGGAGGGACACATATTTATCACTATTCTGAACCGAGGGCTCTCACAAACAGAGAACGTGCAAGGTTACAAACATTTCCTGATGACTTTTTGTTTACAGGGACAAGAGAAAGTGTGAGAAAACAAATAGGTATGGCGGTGCCGCCGCGAGGAGCGCAGATTATTTTTGAAGCTCTATTGAGAACGTTGGCAGGCATAGAGTATGAGCATATAGATTGCAATATCTCAAATGAAGGAACACTAAAATAGAAAACGGAGTGCGACCAATTATGTCCGGTAAAATAGTTCATGAAAATTTGTTTGAATATGCTCTTATAGCGCCACTTTTAAAACACAATTCAGATTCTATAAAGATTGTTTCTGGTTACGCTTCTCCGGCTATGGCGGCTAAGCATTTGCTGGAAGTCAAAAGTCTAAGCAAAAAACTTAATATAGATTTGATTTACGGTATGGCTGGTGCAGAAGGTGTCAGTAAAATCAATCACTTAGGATTTATATCACTTAAGGAACACAAAGAATTTTCGTACGATGGAAGTTTTTCTTGCTCATATGTAAAAAAACCATTATCGGTACACTCGAAAATATATATTTGGTGCAAAGAAGAAAAACCCATTTTGGCTTTTGTCGGATCTGCGAATTATTCCCAAAACGGTTTCTCGGTTCCCCAAAGAAAGGAAACGCTTGCAGAATGCGATCCGTTGTCAGCCTTAGAGTTTTTTGATCTAATAAAAGCGGAAACAATTCCATGCGATAAAGCTAATGTGCGCAAAGATTTTTCTTTGAAGCAAAAACAAACAATTCCTCAAGTTGTTTCGGAAGGCATACAGATAGAAACTGATAAAAACTCTCCATTTTATAACCACGAAAAAATAACTCTTTCGCTTTTAACTTCCAGAGGAGACACTGGAAATGGATCGCGTCTTAACTGGGGTGTTCGCCCAGATGGATTGCCGCGAGAGTCAACAAATAGCACCGGATCCTTAAGTAGAAGAAATCCTAATCAGGCCTATATTGGATTGCCGGCTGTTTACCAGAGGTCGGGCTTTTTCCCCGGAATATCGCAACGTTTTACAGTTCTCACCGATGATAATAAAATATTTACCTGTGTGAGAGCCCAAGCAAACGGAAAAGGCATAGAAACACCACAAGACAATTCAGAATTAGGGTGCTATTTCAGAGAAAGATTAGGATTACCATCTGGAGCTTATATTTCTGTTTCTGATCTTAAGCGTTATGGCAGAACAGATGTGACTTTTTATAAGTTGGATGATGAAAACTATTTAATGGATTTTTCAAAACCATGAAGTGATGCACACAACTGATTAAGACAAATGTTTTTTGGTAAGCTGAAAAGTCAGAGGATAATAGATCATTTATAAATTGTTGGGATCATTTCTGCCGAGTGAAATACAAATCATAAAATTTTACAAAGCCACGTTAGAAAAAATGTTATTAGCAAAAATGGAACCGCTTGATGTTCTCATTAAAAGAGATATTAAGCTCTATATTTATTGTGGATTTTTGGCGAGGAATGAAAAAAATTTTCAACCGCATTATGAAAAAGATTAAATCAAATCTGAGAAAAAACGAAAGTATAGAACAGCAAGTTTCTGGGGATTGCATAAATAATGAGGCGCAAACTATACCAATGATGGAAACAATAGAAGAAAATCAATTATCCCAAGCTAAAAGACCAGAGTATTATGTAAATGAACTTAACTTGGGTAAAAGTTTTAAAATCGGTATTAATTCAAATGATATTGTTGTTTTGGTTGGAGCAAATAATGTTGGAAAGAGTCAATGTTTGAACGATATTTATGAACTGATAGCAGGACATAGCAATGTTATTGTTTGCAAAAATCTCTCGATTAATAAATATGACAAAAATCAATTCCTGTTATGGTGTTATAAGCATCTTAAAGTTAAAAATCACGCTGACGGACAAGATAAAGAGTATGTCGGAATGGGCATGTCTTATACTACTGACTATTATTTAGGGAAAGAGAATCCTGCAACTTTACGTGACATTTTTGTTTGTAAGCTTGAAACTTTCGATCGTTTACAAATTACTACTCTACAAAATGCTATTGAACCTAAAGATATACCAAGGCATCCCATTCATATTCTTATAAAAGATAATGGGTTGATGAGTAAGATTTCTAGCTATTTTTCTAAGGCATTTGGTTGTTCCCTTTTTCCTTCTTTGAATTTCAGGTCTACTATTCCTATTTGTGTAGGTACAGAACCAGCTATTTCAGACATTAAAGCTGAGTCATTACTTGAATTTCAGGTCAAATATGACGAGCTAATGGAATCTTTCCCAAAACTACACGATCAAGGCGATGGTATGAGAAGTTTTGTCGGCTTGATGTTATATTTAATTATTGATCGCTTTAATCTTTTCCTTATCGATGAGCCAGAAGCTTTTCTTCATCCTCCTCAAGCGACGATACTTGGCGATATGGTAGGAGATCTTCTTGGAGATGAACGCCAAGCAGTTATTGCAACACACAGCATTAATTTTATAAAAGGACTTCTTGAGAAATGTCCAAATAGAGTTAAAATTGTTAGGATAACACGTTCTAGTAGTAGTAATTTATTTTCTGTTTTGAATAACGATAAGCTACTTGAAATAAGCAAAGATCCATTCTTAAAACATTCACTATTACTTAACGGTTTGTTTTATAAGAATGTTGTTTTGTGTGAAGGCGACGTGGATTGTATGTTCTATTCAATGCTGAATTCTTCAAACGATATGAAGGGGGCAAAAGGAGCGGATACTCTGTTTATTCATAGCGGAGGAAAGCAAAGAATGGATAAAGTATTATGGTCACTGAAAGAGTTAAACGTGGAAGTCAAAGTTGTAACAGATTTTGATATTTTAAACGATAAAGATATTTTTAGAAAACTTGTTGAATCTTGTGGTGGAACATGGGATCGTGTAGAAAACAATTATAAAACATTGGATAAATATAGAAAGGAACAATCTACCCAATGCCCTAAAGGGAAAGATATTTTACAGATTGTTCAATCTGAGCTGAAAGGTATCGAGGACACAGAGGTATCACCAGATAATATTAAAACAATCAAAAAGTTAATAAGGGTTAAAACAGTTTGGGATGAACTTAAAAACAAGGGGTTAAATGGAATTGAATCCCAAAGTGCTTTGATGGCGTGCGAAGCTATTTTTGAATATTTAAAAACAATTGGATTACACGTTGTCCCTTGCGGTGAATTAGAACAATTTATTCCGGAAGTTGAAGGTCACGGAACTAGTTGGTTGAATACTGTTCAGGAGAATTATCCGGATGTTTCCGACGGTATATATGACAGAGCCAAAGATTTTATCCGTAGTTTGAATTTGTAAATTAAATATAGAAGATGATTTATGAGTAATGTTCCAAAAATAGACGAACAAATAATAGAACGTGTATCAAAAATTATAGCAGAGGCATGTCATGGAAGTGAAATAACAGATATTTTTGCCTCATTAGGACTCATAGATCAGTCATGTGAGAGTACAAAGTGGCGTCGTATAAATTGCGTTTTGTGCAACGCGCAGCGAAAGGATGGCAATGCTACTAAATTTATTTTATTTATCCAAAAGATTCTTGCTCCAATTCGTTTTATTGATAAACATTCTAATTTAAAAATCCTTATTGAGGAGATGAATAAAGTTCTAATATTTGCCGGACTTAAGTACGAAGAAAACGGGAATTTTAAATTAATCAAACAGGCTGAATCATTATCAGAAGCTGAAAAACGAGCATCATCTATACGTCAAAAGCTTGTATCTCACGGAGTACATCCTAAGGTACTAGATTATTGTACCGCTGAATTAATTGGGAATGACGCTTTTCATGGAGTTTTAGAAGCATGCAAGGGTTTATTTGCTCATATTAGAGAGTTGACTGGATTGACTTCAGATGGCAGTCAGCTAATTGACGAAGCTTTTGGTGGAACAGAACCTTTGCTTGCTTTGAATAGCTTACGTACTCTAACAGAGCGAAATGAACAGAATGGGTTAATGAATTTATTGAAAGGATGCACATCCGCTTTCAGGAATCCAACAGCACATGAACCGCGAATATTATGGTCAGGGACAGACAATGATGCTTTAGATAGTTTAATTTTTATATCAATGCTTCACAAGAAAATAGATAAGTGTGTAAGAACGAATTTTAAGTAAAATTATTGTGAAGGATTACTTTTTATTTTAATTGCATAGGATAACTTATGTCAAGCTTATTACAGAATAACAGGACGAAATTGGAATATTCCCGAACCAAGATTATCAAAGCGGGAGAAGCGATAAAAAAAGGGAAAGATAACCAAGACACGTATGAAATTATTGATAATTGGCGCGCTGCCCATGCATTCCCAATGGATGAAGCGTTTTTGCATTTGAATGAACTTGCCAATAATCATCCAGATATAATTGTTGCTGAAAGGTTGAAGCGTAGACAAGCAATAGTTGACAAACTGAAACATGAACAAACTATGAGTCTCTGGAATATGCAAGATATTGGTGGCTGTAGAGTAATTGTACCGGATAATAAGGATGTGCGAGTTTTTTTTGAGAAATTCACAGAGTCTCAAAAATTTTTCGTTTTGGATAAAGTTAACGATTATATTATTAATCCTAAAACAGATGGTTATAGAAGTTTACATGCTATTTATAAATACCATAACGACCAAACAGATGAATATAACAGAAACATGCTAATAGAGGTCCAGTTCCGTTCTCGCCTTCAACATGCTTGGGCTACCGCCGTTGAAATGATTAAAATTTTTAAAGGAGAAGATATAAAGTCAGGACAATGTTCAAATGATTTGGGGCGATTTATGGTTCTTGTTTCTTCTCTTTTTGCTATTTTGGAAAGAGAACCGAGAGTACCAAATACATCGGTTAATAGTCAGGATATTTTTAAAGAAATAATAAAGTTGGATAACAAAAATAAATATCTAGAATTTTTTGACGGCCTAAAGGCTGCAACAAAAGCTTATAATGAACAAAGGGATCTTCAAAACGCAACTTGTGTGATTTTAGTATTAGACTATAAAAAAAGACTTTTAAAAATGGAATACCAATTTAGTGAAATTTCAGAAGCAAATAAACGTTATGCAGAAATCGAAAGGAACAATGATAAAAACAATACCTATACTGTTTTGGTGCAAGTCTCGTCCTTCGACCAATTAAGCGAAGCTTATCCTAACTATTACTTGGATATAACAGGATTTGTTAAAATCGTTAGGTCGAATATGAGTTTTTTTTCATAGAACAATGAAAACCACAAAAATAGAATGGACTGATAAAACTTGGAATCCTATTACGGGATGCACGAAGATCTCGCCTGGCTGTGCTCACTGCTATGCCGAGGTAATGACTCGCCGTTTGCAGGCTATAGGATTGGGAAAATACGAGAATGGATTTCATGTGACTTTGCATGAAGAATGCCTTGATGAGCCGCTGGAATGGAAGCAGCCGCACACTATTTTTGTTTGTTCTATGAGCGATCTTTTTCATAAAGACGTACCGTTTGCTTTTATTGATAAAGTGATGGAAACTATCCGTCAGACTCCTCAGCATCGCTATCAGCTGCTTACTAAGCGAGCAGAAAGGATGGAAGAGTATTTTCTTACGCGAGATATTCCTGATAATGCATGGCTTGGTGTTACCGTGGAAGCACAAATTTCTAAGTCGCGCATAGATCGTCTTAGAGGGTTAGACGCGCCGATAAGGTTCTTGTCGTGCGAACCGCTGATTGAAGATTTAGGAGAACTGGATCTGACCAATATCGATTGGGTAATAGTTGGCGGTGAGAGCGGCCCTCAAGCTCGTCCTATGAAAGAAGAATGGGTGTTAAGCATAATGCGGCAAGCGGAAGAGCAAGGCGCGGCGTTCTTCTTTAAGCAATGGGGAACGTGGGGAAGCGACGGCATCAAACGCAGCAAGCATAAGAACGGAAAACTGATAGAAGGCAAGGTTTTACAAGCCATGCCTGTGTAAAAACATATTTGAGTTGTATAACACACAGGGAGGAAGAGTAAATGTTGTGTGACAAAAAACTAGAAGACATTTTTAAATTTACTTGTAAAATAGTTGCGACATCTCCGGATAAACACCAAAAGACAGGGACGGGATTATTTATTCGTTTTAAAAACGATGATAATGGTTTTCGGTACGGTTTATTGACGGCAGCACATATGGCAAAAGTTAGCAATGAAACTAACACCATATTATTTGTGTCTGATGATAACGGAATGGCTAAAGAAATTAAATTAAATTCATTTGGCGATTTTAAATGGTTTATTCATGCTCAAACTGATATTGCATTATTTCCGATTACAGAATTTTGCGAAGGTATTTCGAAAGAGATGTTTTTCCCTATAGATGACGAAGATTTAGAAGCAAATCCCTTAACAAGAGATTGCGAGCTAACTTTCTTTGGATTCCCAATGGGTTTGGGATCAGATTACGGTTTTGCGCCATTTACTTTCCATTCACGTCCATCTTCTGGATTTTTAAAATTGAAAGCACAAGATTCTGAATGGATTTGTTTTTGTTTGGAAATTCCTTGTCAAACCGGATGTTCAGGTGGCCCAGTTTTTAATTTAGAATATAAATCTATTAAAACCCAAAAATCTAAAAAAACAGATATAATTTGTCGAGGGATACTGAGTGGGGTAATAGGCGATGATAACGACATTAGAATTGCAAGTGTTGCCCCACTTTTCCTTTTAAAGGATTTAATAAACGAGGTAAACAATAAAGCAACGTGATATTCTATACTTTTTCAAGGGCTAAGTTCGTATGATGGTGTAAATTTGAAAATGAATGAGCCCAAAGATCCTCGTCGGTTTTGGGGGTAAAAAGATAATCCTTAAATGATATGCACATTTTTATTGAAGCCCCGTGCCGTTGGCACGGGGCTTTTTGTTTTTTCTACCTCTGTGCTGGAGTTGTTCCAGGTGTCTAAGAGTTTTTGGGCTCTGGCCATGAGTTGTTCATCTTTGCCTGCGGGGAAGTTGGCGGTTCCATTGGCAATTTTCTGCAAGCTTAATAAGGCTCTTTCGACACATACATAGAACCAGAAATTGTCACAAAAATGGTGATAATGATAAGGTTTTAAAGGAGCCTCGATTAAAATTTCCATGGTGTCAACAAGGCCGTGCAGGGAGTTGTTGCCGTGTCCGTAAAAATCTCTGAAGGCACAGGCGTTCAGAACCTCGCAATAAGCAATAAATAAATCTTGGTTGTTTTCGTAGCAAGCATCACTTAAATGCAACCTACAATAGATGAGATAAGCAGCAAGCTTGTAAGTCGATGTTAAGATGACATCCTCAAATTCGATGAGTGACATTTGTTTTAAGTCTACGTTTGATGGGACAAAGACGCGCATGCCGTAACCAGGAGTAGAATTAGGCTTGAGTGACTTGCACATGGCGACGGCCTTTTTAGCGTTGGCTAAGAGAATATCTTGATCGTTGGTCTTTTCAAATGGGAATTCTGTCATGTCTGTCTCCTTGTTCGGGAGTATTCTAGCAGAGACGGAGAAGACGGGAAGGAGGTTGATGGGAAAAAATAGTGACAATAAAAAACCCCGTGCCGCTGGCACGGGGCTTTGTTGTTGTCTCTGCTAACAAGGGGCGACGATCCCTTTCCGGGAAGGAGCATAGTTTTTATGAGGAGAAAATATGAAAAACAAAACTTATGCTTTTTCCCAGACGGCGATGAGGTCTTTGGCTCTTTGGGCGAGTTTTTCGTTGGGGCCCCATGGGGAGTGGAGTTCACCTTCGGCTATGCCGTAGAGCGCCTGGATGGCGTTTTTAGCGCATTTCGCGAATTCGGGGTATTGTTTTGCGTGTTCGGTGAGAAAGGCCTTTAACGGGGCAGTGAGGAAGATCTCGAGGGCGTCGACAAGACCGTTGAGTTCTTCGTAGCCGTGGCCGGTCATGTTTCTTCCGGTTGAGGCGAGAAGGATTCCTTTGAAGCCTTGCTCGAGTTCCTGGTCTTGGGTGAATTGTTCTTTGAGGGTCATCTTGCAGTGGATGAGGTACGCTGCAAGAGTGTAGGTCGGCATGTAGATGAATTCTACTCTGGCGTCGGAAGGCATATGTTTGATGTCTTCGTCGGGCGGGATGAAGAAGAGCATGCCGGAACCGGGGTTGATCTCTTTGCAGAGAGAGACGGCTTTCTTAGCGTTGGCTAAGAGAATTTTTTGATCGTTGGTTTTTTCGAATTGTGGTTTGTTCATAGAAATCTCCTTTTTTTCTGAGTTTGCTATAACTTTATCATAAACTGCAACAAAGATAAAGCGTTTATACCATCGCTACTTAATTATGTAGAATTTTGTGCTGTGTCATAAATTTTTTCCCTCTAAAATCGTTGTTTTGGGGGAAATCGCGCTAGTAAATTTAGTGTAGTGGTTAGGTGGTTTTTTGGAGGCTGGACAGATTGTAGCACGCGGATGGGTGGGTTTGTTTGCTTGATGAAAGAAAATAGTGACAATAAAAGGCCCCGTGCCGTTGGCACGGGGCTGATTGTCTTATTCGATTTTGGGATCTTGCTTTTTGATGAGATAATATCCGCCGGTTTTCTTGCTGCCGCGATAAATGATTATGTCTTCCTTTTCCAATTCTGCTAGTAATCGAGCAACAGTTGGAATTGATTTGTTAACTTCCACTGCTAACAAATCACGTTTTATCCCTTCTTTTTTATCTATTATTTTGAGCAATTGTTGTTTTAAATTATAGTCCATTTGATTTATCGGGTCATCTTTGGATTTTATCGGATCATCTTTGGATTTTATCGGGTCACTTTCGGATTTTATCGGGTCATCTTTGGATTTTATCGGGTCATCTTTGGATTTTATCGGGTCATCTTTGGATTTTATCGGGTCATCTTTGGATTTTATCGGGTCATCGGCCGGATTTATCGTATCATCGGCCGGATTTATCGTATCATCGGTCGGATTTATCGTATCATCGGCCGGATTTATCGTATCATCGGTCGGATTTATCGTATCATCGGTCGGATTTATCGTATCATCATTTTACGATTTGAGGCAAAATCGTTTTGTAATTTGGAGATTTTTGGTGGTTGGTAAGGGTAAAAAAGCAGTGAAAGTTTGGTTGCCTTGCAAAAATGGAAAACTGATTATAATTTTGAGAACAAATTTTTTTGATTATAAATAATCATATAATGAAGATAGAACAATGAAAACCACAAAAATAGAATGGACTGATAAAACTTGGAATCCAATTACTGGATGCACCAAGATTTCACCCGGATGCGCTCACTGTTATGCCGAGGTAATGACTCGTCGTTTACAGGCTATGGGGTTGGGAAAGTATGTGGATGGATTTCATGTTGCTTTGCATGAGGAATGTCTAGATGAACCGCTTGAATGGAAGCAGCCGCACACGATATTTGTTTGCTCTATGAGTGACCTTTTCCATCAAGACGTACCGTTTGCTTTTATTGACAAAGTGATGGAAACTATTCGTCTTACTCCTCAGCATCGCTATCAGCTGCTCACTAAGCGCGCAGAGCGTATGAGGGAATATTTTCTTGAACGTGATATTCCTAAAAACGCGTGGCTTGGCGTTACCGTGGAGGCACAATCATCTAAGTCACGAATAGATAGTCTTAGAGATTTAAACGCACCAATAAGATTTTTGTCGTGTGAACCATTGATTGAAGATTTGGGAAAACTAGATCTGACCAATATCGACTGGGTAATAGTTGGCGGTGAGAGCGGCCCACAGGCTCGTCCTATGAAAGAGAAATGGGTATTAAGCATAATGCGGCAAACGGAAGAACAAGGTGCGGCTTTCTTCTTCAAACAATGGGGTACTTGGGGGAGTGACGGAATTAAGCGCAGCAAGCATAAAAATGGCAAATTAATTGAAGGCAGGGTTATGCAAGCCATGCCTGTGTAAAAGAGTTCAGTGTTACAGAACCATTTTGCGATTTTTGAAAAAAATTCAGTAGGGAAGAGTGGTTTATATATATAAATTTTGGTGCCATCAATACTATTAAAAACGCTATACAGATATACATTTTGAGAGCATTTTGATAAAATTTGTCAAGCGTGATAATAATGATATTGATAAAAATGAGGACTAAGATAATACACTTTGCTGGCCCACATAAAGGCTCTCTAATTAAGTGATGGGCTGAATTTTTTCCGCTGTGCAACATCTAATTATGTAAAAAACTAGTTCAAATAAAAGGAATGAAACATATGAACATTGATGAACTGTTGAATGAAAAAGAGGGTAAAAATATAGAATTCAAAAGAGCAAAATCAGAATTTGATTTTGAAAAGTTAAAAAAGTATGTTAGTGCTATTTCTAATGCTGGTGGAGGGAAAATTATATTTGGAATATCCGACAAACGTCCGAGAAGAATTGAGGGCTCAAAAGCATTTCCTCAACCAGAGGAAACATGTAGGAGTTTAATAGATATTTTACATATTGATGTAGACTTTGAAATTTATAACGATAATTCGCCTAATCGGGTTTTGGCAATTATAGTTCCTCCCAGGCCATTAGGATTGCCTGTTCAATTGGACGGAGTTGCCTGGTGGCGTAAAGGAGATAGTCTTATTCCTATGCCAGAAGAAGTCAGACGTAAAATATATGAAGAAGGTAATCGGGATTTTTCTGCAGATATTTGTGAAGAAGCTCAATGGAGTGACCTTGACCCGAATGCTATTGAGGAATTCCGTAGAATTTGGATAGATAAACAAAAGGCCGAAAAACTAGGCAATTATACTCAAGAACAATTACTATCTGATTGCGAGGCCATAACTAGTGACGGCAAGATTACCTATGCGGCTCTTATTTTATTCGGCACTCGCGAATCGCTTGGAAGATTTCTTTCAAATTCAGAAGTGATATTTGAGTATCGAATTAGTGAAGCCTCTGGCCAGGCTGGGGCGCGACATGAATTTAGAGAAGGCTTTTTCTCTTTCTTTGATCAATTATGGGAACTGATTAATTTAAGGAACTTAAAATTATCTTATCAGGAGGGCTTCTTTCTTTACGATATATACGCTTATAACGAACGCGCTGTTCGTGAAGCGGTTCTTAATGCCGTAAGTCACAGAAATTATCAACTCCATGGTAGCGTATTTGTTAAGCAATATCCTGATAAAATCGTAATTGAGAGTCCGGGAGGCTTTATTGAGGGCATTACCCCAGAAAATGTTATAGATAAACAAGCTGCAAGGAATAAAAGATTGGCAGAAATTCTTTCCAGATGCGGATTGGTTGAAAGAGCTGGTCAGGGAATGAATTTGATTTATGAAACAAGTATAAAAGAGGCAAAAGCTTTACCTGATTTTAAAGGAACGGATGATTATCTTGTTCGTTTGACTTTGGGGGCAACGATTGTTGACGATTCCATAATAAAACTATTCAAAGAGATTGGGGAAAATACATTAGAATCTTTTTCAACCTTAGATTTTTTGATTGTGCGTCTCTTGTTGACGGGGGAAAGACTTCCTCTTAATTTTAAAACTCGTGCTAAACACTTGGTTGATATAGGGATCCTTGAGAGTGTTGGTAGAGATAATTTTTTGGTTGCTCGAAAATATTATCAGAACATTGGTAGGGCTGGGACGTTTACCAGATTGAGAGGACTTGATAGTAGCACCAACATGGAATTGTTAAAACGTCATATGCATAACATGGGAAATAATGGTGTAAGATTAGCGGATTTTCAAGAAGTCTTACCAGCTTTGGGAATAAGACGTATTCAGTGGCTTTTGAAAAAGATGCTTATGAGTGGTATTGTTATAACCAATGGCAAAGGTTCGGCAGCTAGGTGGTATTTAGTAGATAAAAATCATTCGTTATATAATTGTCAACAAGTTGATAATGATTTAACTTAGCTTGTTATTGAGAGTTATATATTTTCGTCCAATAAGAGTTGACAATTTGTCGGCAACATAACTAGGCTGATAAACGATAGTTATTTTTTTTAAGTTGACGAGAATTGACAAGTGGTCAACGTTATAACATAACTATTGACAATTGACGAATAACTATTAGTTGACAAGAGTTGACAAGTTGCTAACTATGTAACATAGCTTATAAACGATATTTAAATGTATGAAAATTGGCAATGGTTGACAAGTGTTTGACAAGTAATCGATTATTGTCAATTGGTTAGTGAGGGGATTTCTATTGCCCCTTTTTTCATGGTTTAGCGAAAAGAATCACTAGCAGTGAAAGATTTTGCTATCCGTTTCACCGATGAACTATCGGTGATTCTAAGAAAAGCCTTGTGCTTGTGCGCGGGGGTGTTTTTGAGTTTTGACAGGTTTGATTTGATATAATGGATTTGGCAGTTCGAAACCATCCTGCCCTGGGAAACCTAAAACAAAACTACGGAGACATACGCCATGCTGAGGTATGGTCTGATTACTGAGAAAGACCCTAGGGAGATAGTGCTCCTTAGGGGCAAGGGGTGCTTTTATAAGAAGTGCACCTTTTGCGATTATCATCTGGACGCGTGTTCGGATGATGACGCGAACGTAGCTTTGAACAGGGACGTTTTGAAGCAGGTTACAGGGGAGTATGGGAATCTGGAAGTGATCAACAGCGGGTCTTTTCATGAATTGGGGGAGAAGACGCTTTCGCTTATTCGGGAGACCGTTAGGGAAAAGGGGATAAGGGTGCTGCATTTCGAGGCGCACTATTTGGTAAGGAATAAGATCGCCGCTCTTCGGGAATTCTTTCCGGGGGTTGAAGTGCGCTTGAGAGTGGGGCTGGAAAGCTTCAATGAAGATCTTAGGGAGGGGTATCTGAAGAAGGGAATGCCGGGCGTTACGCCGGAAGAAGTCGCGAGGTACTTTCAGGAAGCGAACTTTATGGTGGGATTGAAAGGGCAGACTTTGGAAATGATGAAAAAGGATGTTGAATTGGGGCTGCGGTATTTCAGGCGGATAACGCTGAACGTTATGTGCGACAACACTACTCCCATTAAGCCCGATCAGGGCGTTATCGATGTTTTTATGCGGGAGATCTACCCGAAATATAAGGACGACGTGAGGGTGGACATACTTCTTCACAACACTGACTTTACCGTGGGCACACCGACATGAACGAACTATTACTCATAATCACCATTATATTCATCTACTCTTCCTGCCTCGTTGCTTACAGGCTCTTCGGAAGGTCAGGGCTGTACGCCCTGACGCCAATCGCGACTATCGTCGCGAATATCGAGGTGCTGCTGGTAATCAAGGCCTTCGGGTGGACGCAGACGTTGGGGAATCTGCCTTTCGCGGTGACATTCCTTATCACGGACATATTGTCGGAGTGCGAGGGGAAGAAGTCCGCCAACAAGGCGGTCGCCATCGGCATATTCTCGTCCGTATTCTTCCTTGCTGTCAGCCAGATCTGGCTTTTGTACACTCCCGATCCCGCCGATACGCACATGGGCGCTTTCAAATCTATTTTCGCCAATACGCCCAGGCTCATCATATCCTCGCTTTTGGTCTACGCCATAAGCCAGTTCACGGACGTCTGGCTTTATCACAAATGGTGGGATCTTACGACTAAGCTTTGCGGAGACAGGCACAGATTCCTCTGGTTCAGGAACAACTTCTCGACTTTGATAAGCCAGTTCATCAACAACGTGCTGTTTACATTGTTTGCCTTCTACGGCGTATACGATCTCAAGACGGTTTGGTCGTTCATCGTATCAAGTTATATTATCTTCATCATAACGTCTTTGCTGGACACGCCGTTTGTTTACGCGGCGAGGTACATCCACGAGCACAAGCCTCAGCCGCCCCAGCAGCCTAAGTTGGCGTAGAGATCCTACTGAACCATTTTTCGGTTTTTAGCAAAAAGGTTCACTACTACTGAAATGTTTTTGGCGATTTTGCAAAAGTTTTCAGTACTACTGAAATGTTTGCTTGATTTTTGAAAAACATTTCAGTAGAATATAGGAGCAAAATAGGAGAACTTCTATGTTAAAGAGAGAACACTATCTCAGTAAAATAAGGGGTTTCTACAGCAGCGACCTGATCAAAGTCATTACCGGCGTTAGAAGATGCGGCAAGTCTGTTGTCTTAAACGAGATCAAAGAAGAATTGGCGCAAAAGAGCAAAAATATCATTTATCTCAACTTTGAGCACGCCAAGGATCTTGCCGCCACACCCAACTCCATGTCATTGATCAACTATGTCGAGAAAAACAGAAAAAGAGGCAAGTGCTATGTTTTGCTGGACGAAGTTCAGAATGTGGAAAATTGGCCGGAAGCTGTCAGAACGCTGAGATTGGAAAACAATTCCGTTTTCATTAGCGGCAGTAACTCAAAATTATTATCCAAAGAGTTCCTAGATGAACTTAGCGGCAGATTTGTTTCCTTCCAAATAAGGCCTTTTGTTTATAAAGAAATAGTCGATTACACAAAACAGTTAAAAAAGAAAACTTCAGTATTGGATTATCTCATTTGGGGAGGATTTCCCAAACGCTTTGAATTTAAGACTGAAGAAGAAATGAAAAGTTATTTATACGACCTTGAAGCTACCATAGTAGTTCATGACGTTATTTCTCGCTACAAGATCCGTAATGAAGGGCTTTTCAAGAGATTAGTTAATTTTGTGCTAAAAAGCAACGCCAGAATTTTTTCGGCCAAGTCTGTTTATGATTACATAAAGAACGAACAAGTTTCTTGTTCCGTCAATACGATCGCAAATTATATCGATGATTTAAAAGAAGCTTTTGTGATAGAGGAAATTCCGCAGTACTCTTCAAAGGCAAAAAAAGAATTAAAATATTACGGCAAGCTTTACAATATCGACGTCTGTTTCAATTCTCTTAGGGCAGACAACGCCCGTTATGACCTCGAGCACAACTTAGAGAACATTGTCTATAACGAATTGATCTACAGAGGCTATAAGGTAAAGCTGTTCAACATAAACGGCCACGAAATAGATTTTCATTGCGTAAAGGGCGGCAAGACCTTTTATGTCCAGGTAGCTTACAGCGTTATTAATGAAAAAACCTACGAAAGAGAAATGAAGCCATTCTCAATGCTTGATAATGCTCACCAGAAGATCCTTATAACCACCGACGACATCGACTACAGTACATCTACAGTCCGCCACATCAAGCTAAAAGACTTTCTGCTGCTGGAAGAACTATAATTGAAACTATCAAAAAAAGGAAGAACTTATGAGAAATTGTTTGTTTGCAATATGTATCGTGCAGATTTTTGTCGCTTCCTTAGCGATTGCGGAGAATACGATCTATGATCCGACCAGGCCGGTGTCGATGCTGGGGCAAAAGGAGTTCACGTTGCAGTGGCACACTGCTTCGCCGTGCGCGACGAAGATCATGCTTAGGGAAGGGGGAGAGCCCTGCAATACCTGGAAGCCCGAGGGGGAATGGGAAGACGTGTGGAAGGATGAGGCGCGTGTTGTCGAGAATGGGACGACCGGGAACTGGCACAGGCTGACGGTTACGGGCTTGAATCCCTGCACCAGGTATTATTACCGTTTGCATGACTTGGGAACGGAGCCGACGGTGGAGGAGGCAAGGTGGGGCGGCTCTAAGGACTGGAGCAGGGAGTACGCGGTGAACACCTTGTCGCCGGACGGGTGCAGGACGGTGGTTAGGGTGCCGGTGAAGGTTTTGGTGATGCCGAACGTTTACAGCATGTACAACGTTAAGAAGGCGGATGGGACGTATCCGGAATTGCCGGCTTTGATCGGTTCGGCGGAGAAAGAGAAGATCGTAAGGGACTTTAAGCTGGCGGAGAGGTTCTGGTTCGTGAACAACGGATTTAGGGTGTGGTATGACCTGCAGATCTTTTGGGACGAGAGGCCGCAGCATTGGGGAGAAGTGCCAATTGACGCGCCGGAAGCGTATAAGGCGCTTGTGCCGTGCAGGAGCTTCTCGGGGCAGGAATATCGTTTCCCGGGAGGCGGGACGTTCACGATAGTGGACCTCAGAAACATCGAGAAGACGAATTTGGAGCCTGTCGAGGACGAGTATGTCGGGCAAATAGAGAACGCGCAGCTGAGGTATTATGACTTGCGTTCTGGGGAGTGGAAATACAGGACGAGCGGCGGGGGAACGTTCGGAGTGTTCAATTGGGACAAGGGGGTGCCGGGAAGGTCGCAGTTTTTGGGCGACGACATAGCCTGGCTGACCTGCCACGAGTATCATCACCAGATAGAGAGTCTGGGAACGTACAGCGGGCTGGACAGGGAGGACGATCACGTTATCTACGACCACTTCATCAACAGGCACAGGTTCCAGAAAGAAAATGGGGAGTGGGACGAGACGACCTGGGATCTGTCGGCGAAATGCGGGGACCACTGGAGCGGGATAGCCATGACGGACAGGAAGCTGACGGATCTGCAGTGGCTGAGGATGTACTTCGGGACGCCCACTCTGGTGGTGGACAGGGATATGGACAACGTTCCGGACGGGGGAATGTTCTCGGACGGAAAGCTGCCCTTTACGGAAGCGGACTTCGGTTCCGACGAGAACAAGCGCTCGACGGACGGAGTGGTGGACGACTTTACGAAAGTCAGGGAGAGCATCTGGAGCGGCGGCGTGCTGCAGCCCTGGTTCGCGAGAAGGCCGGATGAGCTTTTGGCTCCCTCGCCTACTTCGGCGGACAGCGACGACGACGGACTGGAGGACGCTATCGATCCTTTGCCGCTCTTGCCGTACGAACCGTTTATTTGGCCCCTGACGGCCGAAATAGACGGGGACGGTTCGGAATGGGATAAGATACCCCTTGCCGGCGAAAAGAGCGTGGATGACGTTACTGTGCGCTTTAAGCAGGGGCATGACGAGAGCGCCTACTACGCATTGATCGAAGCCTCGGGCGATTTTTCCGAGATACTCCTCGAACTGGACGGCGAGGGGCACGGGATCTTCAGCGGCTGCGAGGCGCCCGGCGGTTTCAAGGATTATTATGAGTTCAGGATCAGGCCCGACGGAGACGGGTACAAGATAACGAAGGGCGGATACGGCAAAGGCGCGGCCTTCGCTTACAAGAAGGAAGGCGGGAAGGTCGTTTTCGAGTTCTCGATAGAGAACAGGGGCGAATCGAGTTGGTTCTGGAAAGGCGGCGGAAGGGAAGTTGGCTCCATTGTCAGCTTCAGGCTTTATGACAAGTCCGCTTACAGTCTGGGCGACGGATATCAGCCGGTGTATTGCTTTATGCTGCCAAGTTTCGGCGTGGCGAAGTGCCCGGTTCCGCTGCCTGCTGAATTGAGCGCTGAGGAAGCGGATGTGGGCCTGGACTTCTCCGGATCGGCTGATATGGCTGGCTGGGAGAGCACCAAGGAATGGTGGGAAATAAAGGACGGGGCGTTGTGCCTGAAGGGCGATATGCCCGGGGACGCCACGGCCTATCTTCTGGCGCCGGGGTTCAAGGGCAATGACTTCACGATCTTCATGGAGTTCGAAGCGAAAGCCGACGCGGTTTTGGGAGCGTTTGAGGCGGGGACAAGCGGCATCGACCCTGGGAAAGACAGCGTAGGTTTCCTGGGCGGCTACGGGAACAAATTGTCGAAAATAAGGCTGAAGGGCTTCGGGGAAGTGAACGAGAAGGCATTTGGGCTCAGTTCCGGACGGCATACGATGCAGTTCAGCAGGAAGGGGAAGTTCTTCTTCATGGCGTGCGACGGGGAGCTTATCTGCTGGTACGCGGACAATACTAAGCGTCCGGCGGAACGGTTGGGCGTGCTGGGCTGCGCCGGAAGTGATCTGAAGGTTTACAAGCTTTTTGTCAAAGGCGAGAACGTTATGGTAAAATAAAAAAGGAAAAATTAACATTATTTGATTTCGTACAATGTTCGGCAAAGATTCAAAGAAAACGCTTCAACTCTCTAAGCGGACCGGTATCAAACAATCGGTCCTGGATGAGATATTTCGTTTTGCCAAAGGAAACGGGCTTGAAAAAGCGGTGCTTTTCGGATCCCGTTCCAGAGGCGAGCAGAGAAGGGGGAGCGATATTGATCTGGCCGTCATTGGCGGGAACATAGAGAAGTTTAGAACGGACGTTGAGGAAGAGACGAGCACGCTGCTGCGTTTTGACGTAGTGGACCTCAAAGGCGTCTCCAATCAGGAACTGCTGAACGAAATTTCAAGAGACGGGATAACGCTTTATGAAAAAGTTTGAAAACTTTAAGGAGAATTTGAAGGTCTTGAAAGAAGCGGGCAAGCAGGACCTGAAAAACGAGTTCGTAACTGGAGGCATTATCAACAAATTTTACATTCAGTTCGAGCTCAGCTGGAAAGTTTTAAAGGAACTCCTTGTTTACGAAGGAGTAACGGAAGCGGCGAACGGATCGCCGAGAGAAATAATCAAAGCCGCGTACAGAACTTATGATTTCATAAACGAGGAGATCTGGCTGTCTATGCTCTCCGAGAGGAACAGCACATCGCACGTCTATGACAAAAAAGCGGCGAAAGCACTCGTTGAAAAGATCATTTCAGAATATATCGACACTTTTGTTGATTTGGAAGAGCATATAGAAGAGCGCTATCGGAATATTATCTCCACTCTCTGACGCTCGCGCTCTTGTTTTCCTTTTTCGGCTTATTTCCTAAGGATCTTGTGATTTATGATAAAATAACAAGATAACGTTTGGAGTATTGTATTTATGGCTAATTGGATAATGAAACTCATCATGGGCAACCGCAACAAGCGGGTGATCAGGAAGCTCAGACCCCTGGTCGCGAAGATCAACGCCCAGGAAGAACTCTATCAGAAGCTAAGTGACGACGAGATAAAGGCTAAGACGGCTGAGTTCAAGGAGAGGCTCGCAAAAGGCGAGACTTTGGACGACCTTATGATCGAGGCCTTCGCTGTCATAAAGAACGTCTGCCGGAGACTGTGCGGGCAGAGCTGGGAAGTCTGCGGTTCGCCGTACGTCTGGAACATGGTCCCGTACGACGTGCAGATATTGGGCGGCATAGTGCTGCACCGCGGCGCCATTTCCGAAATGGCGACCGGCGAAGGCAAGACGCTTGTCTCCATTCTGCCGATCTATTTGAACGCGCTGACCGGCAAGGGCGTGCACGTCGTCACCGTCAACGATTACCTTGCCCGCCGCGACTCGCAGTGGAACAAGGGCGTCTTCGATTTCTTAGGCATAACCATCGGCTGCATCCAGAACCAGATGGATCCCGCGGAAAGAAGGATCCAGTATAACTGCGACGTCACCTACGGCACGAACAGCGAGTTCGGCTTCGATTACCTTAGGGACAACGGCATGGCCATGCGCAAGGAAGAGATGGTGCAAAGAGGCCACCAGTACGCCATAATAGACGAAGTGGACTCGATCCTTATCGATGAAGCGAGGACGCCTTTGATCATTTCCGGTCCGGTCGGCGTGTCCAGGGAAGACAATTACCAGGAGATAAAGGGCCTTGTGCAGACCTTGGTCGGAAAGCAGCAGATCATGTGCAACGACATGCTGCATGAAGCCAGGGAGCTCCTTAAGACGGGCGACGAGAACGACCGCTACAGAGCGGGCCGCCTGATGTACATCGTTCGCCGCGGCAACCCCAAGAACCATCAGCTGACAAAGATGATGGAGGATCCGGCGAACCACAAGCTCTTGGACAAGATCCATGCCGACTTAATCGCCGACATGAAGCGTAAGGAAATGCACAAGATCACGGAAGACCTCTATTTCGCCATGGACGAGAAGAGCAACGAAGTCTTCCTTACCGACAAAGGATTGGCGACTTTGTCTCCGCAGGACCAATCGAAGTTCATCCTCCCCGACCCCGTCGAGGAGACCATGAAGATCGACGAGGACGAAGGTTTGACCGCGGAAGAGAAAGTCGCGGCCAAGGAAGCCTTCCAGAGAGTCTACCACGACACCTCGGAGAGACTGCACAACCTCTCACAGCTGATGAGAGCGTACGTTCTGTTCGAAAAGGACGTGAACTACGTCGTGCAGGAAGGCAAGGTTTTGATCGTCGACGAATTCACGGGCCGCATTATGCCCGGCAGACGTTACAGCGACGGACTGCACAGCGCCCTGGAAGCCAAAGAGAACGTCAAGATCGAGGGCGAATCGCAGACTTACGCGACCATCACGATCCAGAACTATTTCCGTCTGTACAAAAAGCTGGCCGGCATGACCGGTACGGCCGAGACGGAAGCCGAAGAGTTCCAACAGATCTACGGACTGGACGTTGTCAGCATTCCGACCAACAAGCCGGTGCAGAGAAAAGACCTCAACGACGTGGTCTACAAGACCAGAAGGGAAAAATACAACGCCGTCATAAGGGACATTTCCCGCTGCTACGAAAAAGGCCAGCCGGTCCTGGTCGGCACCGTTACGGTCGACCAGTCGGAAGTCTTGTCCAGAATGCTCCAGCGTCTTAAGATACCTCACAGCGTCCTGAACGCCAAGTACCACGAGAGGGAAGCAGAGATCGTGGCCCAGGCTGGCCAAAAAGGCAGCGTGACCATCGCCACCAACATGGCAGGCCGAGGCACCGACATTAAACTGGGCCCGGGTGTCCCCGAGCTCGGAGGCTTGCACATCATCGGCACCGAGCGCCATGAATCGCGCCGCATCGACCGTCAGTTAAGAGGCCGTTCCGGCCGTCAGGGCGACCCCGGATCTTCCAGGTTCTACGTTTCTTTGGAAGACGATCTGATGAGATTGTTCGGATCTGATAAGATCGCGAGCCTGATGGAAAAGATGGGCATGCAGGAGAATGAGGAACTGCAGCATCCTCTTTTGAACAAGTCCATCGAGACGGCCCAGAAGAGAGTCGAGCAAAGAAACTTCGGCATCCGTAAGCACACCCTGGAATTCGACGACGTGATGAACAAGCAGCGCGCGGTCATCTATGAGTTCCGCACGCACCTTCTGATGACCGACAACATCAGGGAAGACGCCATGCAGTTCCTTGACGACGCCGCCGGCAACATCGTCGACGATTTCATGGCGGCCCAGGGCGAGTTCAAGGAAGTTACTTCCAGTATGGTCAACCAGTTCATCGCGAAAGTGCTAACTCTCTTCCCCGTCAACCTTGTCAGGGATGACGTGGCGAAACTGATGAAGAATCCCGCGGAACTTCAGCATTACTTAAGGGACGCCGTCTGGGCGGCCTACAACAGGAAGATCCAGATCGAGGGCGAAGAGAACGTCAGCAAGCTCGAGCACATCGTCTTCCTGATGACGATCGACAAGTTCTGGAAGGACCACCTCTACGAGATGGACGGCCTCCGCGAATCCGTTTACTTGAGGTCCTACGGCCAGAAAGACCCGCTGCTTGAGTACAAGAAGGAAGCCCACCATATCTTCACCACCATGATGGAAAGCTTGGCCGGCGAGGTCGCCAAATCGCTCTTCAACCTTACGACCGTGCGCGACCCCCAGGCTTTGATGGACATGAGCAACGCGACTTACAGCTACAACGATGTCAGCGACAACACTTCGTCCTCTTCCAAGATGCAGATTTCGGACGAGGGAATGCACATGTCCGACGTTGCCTACAGCGGCGCCGGCGGAGCCCTGAAACAGAAGACTGTCGTCAGAACGCAGCCTAAGGTCGGCAGGAACGACCCCTGCCCCTGCGGCAGCGGCAAAAAATACAAGAACTGCTGCGGAAAATAAGACTATGAAAAAACTCGTTATCCTCATTCTTTTGGCGTCCTTCGCGCTCAGCGCTTGTCACTTTCTCCCGATCATCTCCACCGAGAAAGAGGACATCCGTTACCAGGAATCATACCAGCCCTTCTGATCAAAAGTGAAAGATCTTGCTGAGATCCTGAAAGGGGACGGCATCGTCTTTTTCGGCGGCGCCGGCGTTTCCACGGAATCGGGTATTCCCGACTTTCGGAGCGTGGACGGCCTTTACAACCAGAAGTACGCCTACCCTCCGGAAACGATCCTCTCCCATTCCTTTTTCTTCGAGCACACGAAGGAGTTCTTCCGCTTTTACCGCGACAAGATCTTAGTCGAGGGCGTCAAGCCCAACAAGGCGCATTTGGCGCTCGCTAAGCTTGAGCGGGAAGGCAAGCTCATTTCCGTCGTGACGCAGAACATCGACGCTTTGCACACCTTGGCGGGCAGCAAGCGCGTCTGGGAGCTGCACGGCTCGGTCGCCCGCAACTACTGTTTGAACTGCGGGAAAAGCTTCGACCTTGACTACGTCAAGAACTGCGACGGCATCCCCATCTGCTCCTGCGGAGGCTACATTAAGCCCGACGTCGTCCTCTACGAGGAATCGCTGGACGACGACACCGTGCGCGGCGCCGTCACGGACATCATGCGCGCCAAAACTATGATCGTGGGCGGCACTTCCCTTAACGTCTATCCCGCCGCCGGCCTCCTCAACTACTTCCGCGGCGACACCATCGTGCTCATCAACAAGAGCGCGACGCCCTTCGACCGCAAAGCCGACCTCATAATTAGGGAACCCATCGGCGAAACACTCGGCGCCGCTGTGGGTTTATAAGGCAATAAAAAAAACGGCCGCGGGTGCGGCCGTTTTTTTATTGGTGTCAGTTTGTTGCTGACTACTACTGTCTGGCGTAGAATTCCACCACCAGCGACACGTCGCAGATGATGGGAACTTCGTCGCGCTGGGGAAGAGTCACCAGCGTGCAGGTAAGGTCCTTTTCCGAAACGGAAAGGTAAGCGGGAGCCGGCTGACGGCGTTCCATCGAGTCCTTGACGATCTGCAGCTGTTTAGACTTTTCATTGACGCTGACCACATCGCCCGGCTTCACGCTGTAGGAAGGAATGTTGACCTTTTTGCCATTCACTTCGACATGCGCATGGGAGACGAACTGGCGGGCGGCGTAGATGGTCGGCGCGAAGCCGGCGCGAAGAACGACCGCGTCCAATCTGGTCTCCAGAAGCTGGACCATGGTCTCACCGGTGTTGGTGGCCTTGGCGGCCGCCTTGCGGTAGTAGTTTACCATCTGTCGTTCGTGCACGTTGTACTGGCAACGCAGGCGCTGCTTTTCAATCAGCTGGCGCTTGTATTCCGACAGTTTGGAGCGTCTGGTGTTTCCGCCGTGCTGTCCCGGGGGATTGGGACGGCGTTCCATGACCTTAGACGCCTTCGGAGTGATGGCGATGCCAAGGCGGCGGGAGAGACGAACCTTAGGTCCTTTGTAATTCATAATGATTCCAAAGTGTTATCGTTAATTTCCACGCAATGCCTTACTGCTTTTCAGACATAATTATACGTGGGCTAGAATAATATCAAATGGGAGGTTTAAAAGTCAAGGTCAGCGTTGGATCGCCATGCGGAAGCCGATATTGTTGTTCCTCACGTCTTTGCCCATTCTCATGGCTATGCGGCAGTTGCCCGCCGGGTCGTCCTTGTAGATACTGCCGCCCTTGACGACGTAAGGCGCCGAGCGGGATATGTTGCCGACGGGGTCAGTCAGAGGATTAGTGCCAAGGCGTTGGAGGTGGTGGTCGATGCAGAGATCCCAAACGTTGCCGTGCATGTCGTAGAGACCGTTCAAGCCGGGCTGCTTTGTGCCCGCTTCGTGGGGACGGCCTTTGTGGTCTTGGCCGCGCGTGTCGTTATGCCAGGCGATAGCGTCCAAATGAGACCAGTTGACGGCGTTCGTGCCGCCCTGCTCCCACTGGAAGGCGACGCCGTCGTTCCAGACATAGTCGCCGTGGTAGGTGCCGTCGCCCTTGTCCCTGGCGGCCAGCTCCCACTGGCCTTCCGTGGGCAGATCAAATTTGAGGCCGTAGCCAGTCTTCTGGCGCAGTCTGCCGAAGAAGCTGTTGGCGTCCACCCTGTAGTCGGTCTTGGATGGCCAGGTCTTGCCGTAGTTCGAGCCGCGCAGGTCCTCCGTGTTGATCTGAACTCTGGACACCTTGCAGGTGGAAACCGTATCGCTGTTTATTTTCGCGTAGTGGGCTTCGGTGCACTCCAAAACGCCGAGATAGAAAGGCTTCGTGATGGTCACCAGGTGTTTGTCTTCGCCGTTGTTAGAGTTCGGTTCCCTGCCGGCTTCGTCCGAGGCGGAGCCCTGGTAGCAGGTGCCGGCGTTGATCCTCTTGAACCAGACCTCGGTGGTCTTGCAGGTGTCCAGGGCAACGTTCGGGCCGACCTCGCTGTGGCTCATGGTGTAATCGTTGAGATTCAGGACAAGATAGTTAGCGGCGGAGGTGACGTCCAGGGCGACAACGGCGAACTTGGCCTCACTGGTGTTAAGGCTCGGGTAGTCCACGGAAGCGTCCCAGGTAACTTTTTTGGTGCCGGCGCCAATGACAACGCCGCAGGCGCCGTCGCCCTCGAGGTTGCTGAGGGTAATGGTCGAGCCGTTGATCTGGCCGTAGAAGGCCACGCGGAAAACCGGATCGGCCTGGTTGGACGTCAAGGTGTATTCAATATCGACCTTGCCGTTCCAGGGCCAGCGCTGGGCGGCGCTGATGCTGGTCACCGTGCTGTTAGCCAAAACGGATGAGGCGGCGGCCAAAGACAGCAAAAGAAGGAAAAATCTGTTGTTCACTTTATATACCTCAGTTTAATTTTCTGGAGATGAGACCGAAAATAAGGAGCGCCAGGAGCGCAAGGGAAGGCTCCGGCGTGATCGTTATGGTCGTGACGCCGGTTGCGGCTTCGAAGACCGTGGACTGGTCGTCATTGTCGAAGATCGAGTAGTTGAGGGTGTAGGAGTCGTTTCTCGGCAGGACGCCGGGATCCACGCCTTCGTAATTCCACTGGTAGGTGCCTTCGCCCTCGACTGAGCTGGTCATGATCGTATAGGTGTCGCCGGAAGAGGAGATCGAAGGAGAAAAGAAACTCAGGAGGCTGTTTTCGCCCTGGTCAACGGTGTAGAGCGTGATCTTCCTGTTGAAGCCTTGGCCGTTCAGGGCCCATTTGGCGCTGTAGGAGATACTATCCGTGGGCTTGAGTTCTATGCTTTTGCCCGCCGCCACGTTCTTGGTGTCGACGCTGAAGTTGGCGGACCAGGTGGGCGACAGAGGATCTCCCGTACCGATGGTGACGGGGGCTTCATCGTGGCAGAGGACGTTGCCTTGGCTGTCGAGGACCTCGTGCACCAGGGTGTACTGGAGGCTTCTCGGCAGCGAGAGTTCATCCTCGTCGGCGAAGTTCCAGTAGCAGTCGCCCCAGGTGCCGTCGTAAACGTTACGGTGGATGTAGAAGGGTCTGATCATGGAGGCGGTCGCTTTGACCGTCGAGATCCTGTCGTAGCCGTAGGCCCAGTCTGATCCGTAAGGTATGGGGTTGAGGACCGAGATCTGGAAGGACTGGCCGAGGCCCGCGATGTTGACATTGATAAAGTCAGTCCACAAAGTCTCGGTCGAGGGATCGCTCATCCAATCGTTCGCTCCGGCAAACAAGGGGGCGGCGAAGAAGACTGTCAGGATGGCAAGTAAAGTTGTCTTTGCAATATTTTTCATCTTATCTTTCACCTCTTCTTAGAAAACGATAGCGATGCGGAAACCGATGTTGGGTTTCTTCTCGTTTCGAGACATTCTCATGGCCATGCGGCAGTAGGTGGGAGGGTCATCCTTATAAACGCAGCCGCTCCTGGTCACGTAGTTTCCGCTCGTGTTGCCGACCGGGTCGGTCACGGCGCTGGTGCCAAGGTGGGGCGTAACATGGTCGATGCAGTATTCCCAGGCATTGCCGTGGATGTCGTAGAGTCCGTTGATACCGGGGTTTTTCAAGCCTACTTCGTGGACCGCGCTATTCGGATCCTGGTACCAGCCGAGGTCGTCAAGGTCGGTGTAGTCGACGTAATTTGTGACGACCGGATTTTCCGGATCAGTTTCGTCGATTATCTCGGTCTTGATCCAAGAGACGCCGTTGTTCCAGACACTGTCGCCGTGGTAAGTCCCGTCACCCTTGTCCCTGGCGGCCATCTCCCACTGGGCTTCCGTCGGCAGGTCGAATTTGAGGCCGTAACCGGTCTTCTTGCGCATCTTGCCGAAGAAGCTGTTGGCGTCGACTCTGTGGTCGGTGTAGGTGGGCCAGGTCGCTCCGTATTTTTTTCCGCGCAGGTCGTCCGTCACTTTTACGTTAACTTTGGGAGTTTTTTTGGAAGTGGTCGTGTCGGTTATGAGCGCGTACTGGGCGTCGGTGCACTCGAAGACGCCGATATAAAAAGGCTTGGTGATAGTCACCAGGTGTTTGTCTTCGTAGCAATTGGATTGGGGGTTCGGTTCCCTACCCGGTTCGTCCGTGCTGGAGCCCATGTAGTAGGTCCCGGCATTGATCTTCTTGAACCACATCTTCCAAGTCTTGCAGTCATCCTGGGAAGCGTCCGGGCCGGCCATGTTGTAGCTCATGGTGAAGTTGTTGAGGTTCAGGACAAGATATTCGGCCCTGTCGGTGACGTCAATGGCAATGACGCCGAATTTGACGCTGCTGGATTCGGTGTTAGGCTTGTCGACGGAAGCGTCCCAGGTCACTCTCTTGACGCCGGCCGCGAAAGTGACGCCGCAGGCGCCGTCGCCTTCCAGGGCGTCGAGGGCGAAAGCCTCGCCGCTGCCGATCTGGCCGTAGAAGGCCACGCGGAAGATGGGATTAGCCTCGTTGGAGGTAAGAGTGTAGTTGATGTCGACTTTGCCGTTCCAAGGCCAGCGCTGGGCCGCGGTGATATTGGACACCGGGTTGGGCGCGGGTTCGTCGTCAGCAAAAAGGGAGACGGCAAAAGCCATAGTCAACAAAAGCAGTAAAAGAGCTCTTCTGTTCACGATGATTCCTCAGTTGATTTATTGCGTGGAAGTTGATTACTTTCTCTATCTTCATTATACCGCGAAAATGGCATCAGCCATGCCACGGCACTTTGTCGCGAAGGTAAAAATATACTTATTCAGTGTTCGGGTATGATACCAAAAACGACTTTCAAAAACAACCGAAGAATAATATCAGTCGATTTGTGTGTAGGAAACAATCTTCAGAGATTGCGTTCGCTGCGGAAGAAGACGGCGATCTCGTTGATCCTCGCGCCGCGTTCCCTGGATTCGTAAGTTCTCAAGCCAAGATTGTTCTCCGCGAATTCGTCGGGGCGCATTCTGTTTGTGTAGAGGATCTTGAACTTGACATAGCGGACCGGCTTGGCGCCGAAGGTGTATTCCTCGCAGGGCTTGTCGGGAATGCCGTTGTTTTTGAGGCCCACGCGCTCCCAACTCTCGCCGTCAAGGGAGATCTCGATGGTGTAGCGCTGGGCGGAAAGTCCGTCGCTGTATGGATATACCGCTATGGTGTCGCAGACGGTCGGAGCCTCAAGGTCGATGGTGGCGGTCTGGCCTAACCTCGTGCCTTCCCAGGCGCTGCCGTTGTCAATTACGCCGTCCGTCAAATATTCCGGACCGCAGTCCAGATATGTTTCATAATTGGAGGTGACGGGTTTTCCGAAAGCAAGGTTGCCTTCAATAAGGCGAGTATCGAGCGTTGTGAAAGTATTGGCGGAAAGGCCAACGGAGTTCCTAAGGTTCGGGCGGTCAAGGAGGCCGCGGCCGAACTGCACATATTTGATGTTCTTTACTTCCGGAGCGGAGATCGTGACAGCGTCGGAAGATGTGATCTTCGCTTCGGCGGGATGGAAATTTCTGTCGGAGCCGGCAACCTCAAAGCAGTCGGGAGCTTTGCCGTCGCTGGTCGTCAGGCCGTCGTAGACATTGTCGAAGGTAAGCTTGGCTTGCGCGCCCTGCAGTTCCACGCTTTTTATTTTCGGGAAATAAGGCTTGATGTCATTTTTCCCGTACTGCTCTTTGAGCGCGAGGTTGGCGAGCCTCACGGCCAGGGGCTTCTTGTCCATCGGATGGATGTTCGTAAGGTCGTCCGCGGTGTCGTAGGCGAGAGCCATGCCGGTATTGGGAATATCAAGGGAGCGCGTCTGGGCGTCTATGATCTCGTTGCGGTGAGAGTAAATAGCAACGTAGTGCCAAGAGGCGATCTGGACGTAGTAGAAAGGCAGGTTTTCATTCCAAAGCTCGCGCCAGCCCTCGACGAGGGCGTGCATCTTTTGGTAATAGGATTCGCCGCAGGGACGGTCTATCACGTCGTACTCCGCCTGGTACCAAAGAAAGCCTTTTATGGCGAAGGGAACGAGCGGATGGATCTGCGTGTTGAATATTGAGCAGTTCTCGTAAGGCGTGGGATATTTGGGAGGCTTGGGAGGGGGAGGCATTATTTCGCCTTCCTTTACGGAAACTTTAAGCTTTTCCGCCCATTCCTGGTTTTTTTTGTAGGTGTTGAGAAGGGAGGCCTCGTAAAGTTTCCTTTGCTTTTTGACGTCGCAGACGTTGCCTTCCATGCCCTTAACTTTTTCAAAGCCGTTGGGCGCGATGTAAGACCTGATCGGCGTGCCGCCCCAACTGCTGTTGATCATGCCGATGGGGGCGTCGATCTCTTCCATAAGGCGCCTGGCGAAGAAGTAGCCGATGGCGCAGAAGCCGCCGAAGGTCCCTCTGCCGGCCGTTTCCGGCGTGCAGATGTCCCAGGGACGGTCGATGTCGAAGCGGGGCGTATAGCTTGTCTTGTTTACAGTTGTCAAGATCCTGAGGAAGGGATGGTCGGCGTTCTTGACGAGCTCGTCTCCGTTGTAGCAGGCCTTGATGCCCATCTCCATATTCGATTGCCCGGAGCAGAGCCAGACCTCGCCGATCAGTATGTCGTTTACGACGATCTCTTCGCCGGTCGAAGCTTTGACCGTCATGGTCTGCGGGACGAAAGTCTTTGTAAGAGGAGCTAACCTTACCATCCAGGAGCCGAAACTGTCGGCGGTCGTTTCCAGAGTTTGGTCTTGGAAGACGACGGTCACTTTGGCGCCTTTTTGGCAAAGGCCCCAAACCGGGACGGGCTTTCCCTGCTGCAGGACCATGTGGTCGCTGATTACTTTCGGCAGCCTCAATTCGTGATTGCCGGGCTCGATGCCAAGCTCTTTCTCAAAAGACAAAGGCGAATACATTAATGTTCCATCCTGAAGATGCGGTATTTGATGAATTCCCTAATTCTCTGCATGACGGCGTAGAGGGCCGGAGTGAAGCAGATGCCTACTATCGTCGCCAAAAGCATGCCGGAAAAAGTCGTGATGCCGATGGACTGGCGGCTGGCGGCGCCGGCGCCGTTGGCGACGACCAAAGGCCAGACGCCGAACAAGAACGACCAGGCGGTCATAAGCACGGCTCTGTAACGCATGTTGGCGCCGTTGATGGCGGCTTCCGTGATGGGCACGCCGATCTCGTGTTCCTGCTTAGAGAATTCCACCATAAGAATGGCGTTCTTGCCGGCCAGACCGATCAGCATGACAAGGCCAAGCTGAGCGTAGATGCCGAGTTCGGAATGCGTGACCTTAAGGCCGATAAGGCCGCCCAGAAGCGCGATGACGACGGAGAGCATGACGGGCACGGGAATGCACCAGCTCTCGTATTGGCCGACCAGAAAGAGGTAGGCGAAAAGACAGGCCAGGCCGATGAGAAGGCCAAGCTGGTTCTCGTTGTTCTTCTCCTGGTAAGAAAGATCCACCCACTCGATGTGGTAGCCCTTGGGCAAAGGCGTTTCCTCGATGACCTTCATCAGTTCGCCGCTCGTCACGCCGGGCGCGGCCATGCCGTTCATGCCGGCGCACATCAGTTTGTTCATGCGCTGGATGACCTTCGGGCCGACCGTATAGCGCATCGTGCCGAGCGAGGAAAGCGGGACCTCGCCGCCGGTGTTGCTGGGGATCATCAGTTCGTCTATGTTCTCGATGGAGGAGCGCTCGGAGGCGTCCGCCTGGATCTTGACGAAATAGTTTTCACCGTTCATGGTGAAGTCGTTGATGTAGTAGGAAGCCAGTTTAGATTGCAGCGTCGCGAAAACGTTGGCGACGGAGACGTTCAAACTCTGGGCTTTCTCCCTGTCAAGGTCGAAGTAGATTTGCGGCGTGTTGGCGTTGAAACTCGACATGACGTAGAGAGTCTCGGGACGCATGGTGAGTTCATAGGACATCTTCTGGGCGACGGCGGAAAGCTTAACCGGGTCGGAGTCGGAGTCCGAACAGATCTTGTAGGAAACGCCGCCCGTGGCGCCAAGGCCCATGATGGCCGGCGGAATGAAGCAGTTGACGGAGGCGCTGGGGATGGTGGCCGCCGCTTTCTGGATCTTCTGCAGAATGGCGGTGTGGCTGAGATCCTTGCTTTCGCGCTCATTCCAGTCTTTCAGCTGGACGATCAGCATGCCGTAGTTCTCGCCGTTGCCGTTGATGATGTTCTGGCCGGAAACGGAGAAGCAGGTCTTGATGCCGGCGATGTCTTTCACCTTGTCCCTGAATTCGTCCAGGGCCTTGTCGGTGCGGGCTAATGTGGCGCCCGGCGAGAGCTCAAGGTTGCAGAGGATGACGCCCTTGTCTTCCGTCGGCAGGAAGGCTGAGGGGATCATGCCGTGCACTCTGAAAGCGAGCCAGCAGCAGACTCCGAAAAGGATCAGCGTGATAAGGCCTCTGCGGACCAGAAGCTTCACCACGAAAAGATAGATGCTGCGGGAGCAATTCAGGATAAGGTTGAAGGGCGCGAAGATCCACAAGGCTTTCTTTCTGGGCGGACGCAGAATTAAAGAGCAGAGAGCCGGCGAGAGCGTCAGAGCGACCAAAGTCGAGAAGCACAAGGACACGCACATCGTAACGGAGAACTGACGGTAAATGTTGCCGACCATGCCTCCGTAAAAAGCCAGAGGCACGTAGCAGGCGACCGTCACCAGAGTAGTCGCTATAATGGCGCCTGTGATCTGCTGCATGGATTTCGAGGCCGCGTCGCGGGCGCTAAGCCCTTCCCTTTCCATCAGCGACTGACAGTTCTCGACGACGACGATGGCGTCGTCGACTAGGGAGCCGATCACAAGGATCAAGCCGAACATCGTCAGAACGTTGATGGAGTATCCGAGAATGTATATGACGGGGAATGTCGCAAGCAAGGAGACCGGGATGGCGACCGCGGGAACGATCGTGGCGCGCCAGTCCTGCAGGAAGAGGTACGTGATGACGATGACCAGGATAAGCGCGATAACGAGCGTTTCCACGATCTCGCGGATCGTCGTCTTGATGAACTTGGTCGGATCGTAGGCCACTTCGTAATAGACGCCTTCCGGGAAGCGGGGCTTGTATTCCTCCAAGAGCTTGTTGATGTTGTTGACGGTGTCGAGCGCGTTGGCGTCGCTGGTACGGAAAGCGGCCATGCCGACGCAGGGTTTGCCGTCGATAAGACCTAAGCCGGAGTAGGAGCGCGAACCCAGTTCCACTCTCGCGACGTCACTTATCTTCACCATGGAGCCGTCGGCGTCCGTTCTCAGAACGATGTCGCCGAATTCTTCCGTCGTCAGAAGACGGCCCTTCATGTCGATCTTGTATTCGACGTATTCGTTGCTAGATTCGGAACCGATCGTGCCGGCGGCGGCCTGGAGGTTTTGGCTCTGGATGGCGGCTATGATGTTGGCGGTCGTGATGCCCAAGCCGGCCATGCGGAAAGGATCGAGCCAGATACGCATGGAGTAGACGCGTTCGCCGAAGACCGCGACGGAGGAGACGCCCTCCAAGCGCGAGATGCCGTCTTTGATGGTCGTGTTGACGAAGTTGTTGAGGTCAAGGAGCGAATAGTCTTCGCCGCTCAGGAAGGCGTAGATGGTAAGGAAGTCGCCGGAACGCTTGTGGATGTTGACGCCGACTTTTTTCACTTCCTCCGGAAGCTTCGCCTCCGCTCTTTTAACGGCGTTCTGGACGTTGACCATCGCCATGTCGTAGTCGATGCCGGACTGGAAGACGATGGAGCAGCTGTAAGAGCCGTTGTCGTCGCAGGAGGACGTGAAATACAGAAGGTGCTCGACGCCGTTGATCTCGGCTTCCAGGGGCACCGCGACGGTCTCCTGGACCGCCTGGGCGGAAGCGCCGGCGTAGTTGCAGCCGACGTAGATCTGGGGAGGCGCGATCTCAGGGTATTCCGCTACCGGGATGTTCGGAATAGATATGGCGCCGGCGAAAAGCAAAACAAGGCTGATGACCATGGCCAGGCGCGGCCTTTCAATGAAGATCTGGGAAAACATGGATTACTCCTCGACAGGCACGACTTCTGATCCGGGGACGACTTTGAGCATACCGTCGGTGACGACCCGCTCGCCTGCCTTCAAGCCTTCCAAAATGATCTGCTTGTCGCCCTTCTGGACGCCTTCTTTGACGTTGCGGCGGCTGGGAATATTCTTTTCGTCCAGAACGTAAACGTAAGAGGAGGTGCCGTCGTGCATGACGGCGCTCGGCAGCACGCAGGGATAGGTGACGCTTTCGTTTTTCGTCAAGAGGACAGAGACCGTGGCGCCCGGGCTGAGCTTATATTCGGGGTTTTTGAAAACGGCGTAGAGGATCACCGTATCAGTCGCTTCGTTGGACTGGTTTTCCGTAATGGTCACCTTGCCGGTCTCGGGATAAAGCGAGCCGTCGCCCAGTTTTACGCTCACTACTGCCTTTTCTTTCAGCTCTTTTTCGCTGCCGTAGTCTTTGAGGAAATCTTTGTTAGAGATGGCGAAGCGCACTCTCAAAGGATCCTGCTGGATGACGGAGGCAAGGACGCCGGATGAGGGCGTGACATAGTTGCCTTTCGTGATGGCGGTGGTGCCGACCTTGCCGGCGATGGGGGAAGTGATGACCGTGTAGCTCAAATTCTCCTGGGCGGTGAGAAGCGAGGCTTCCGCGGCCTGGACAGCGGCCTTGGCCACGTTCATGCCGCTCTTGGCGTTGTCCAGGTTGTCTTTCGCGGTGACCTGCTTGGCAAAGAGGTCGTCTATTCTCTTGTAGGTCTGCTCGGCGTACTCGTATTTGGCCTGGGCTTCCGCCAGCTTGGCTTCCGCGCTCATGACGGAGGCTTTGTACTGGACGTCGTCCAGCTTGTACATTATTTGCCCTTCTTCCACGAAGGAGCCTTCCTCGAAGCCGACTTCCAGAATTTCGCCGCTCACCCTCGCGATCAGGTCCACCCTTGCCGGGGAAACCACGCGGCCGGTGTAGCGGTGCTGGGTTATGTTTTCAGTAGTCCCGACGGTCCCGACGGAAACGTAAACTTTCTGGGCTTGCGGCGTTTCCGCGGCCATAAGACCCGCGCAGGTCAAAAAGACAAAAAGGGAAATTTTCGCTTTGTTCATCTCGTACCTCTGTTGAGAATTGCTTATCGCGTTATTTTTTTTCATTATTAAGGGTTATTATAGCAATTTTTGGCATTTCGTAGATAGGGAAAAATACCAAACGTTTTTGACCGCTTTTGCATTATGATATGGAAATTGCTACTATATACGAAATTATGACTGGTTATATTTTATTATTCAACAATCAATTTAAAGTTAATTAACACATTTTAATTTATGGGAAACACTGATAATTTTAATGAGGAATCCTTTTCTGAGGAACAGGCGGTCGAAACCAAGACCGCGCAAAACGCTGAAAAGCCCCGCAAGAGCTTTTTCATCAGCGATCTCTTCAACCGTTTGAACGCCGGCATGATCGATTTTCTGCTCTTTTTGGGCGGCGTGTGGCTGGTTCTGCTCGTGGCGGACAGGTTCAAAGGTGAGATCGTGATAAACGGAGAGACTATTCCCTCCGAGTCCGCTCTAGTGACCCAGCTGAAGTATTTCGTCATCGGCTTGTGGTTTTTCTTCTCCGTCATCATGCGCGACGCCTGGGGATACAGCCGCAGCGTCGGCAAACGTTTCTGCAACCTCAAGATCTTCACGGTGCGCTCTCCGAAGCCCCGTTTCTTCCACTCCTTTTTGAGAAACCTGACGATCCTAATTCCCACCATCGTCATCTTCGCCGCCATGGCGCTGAATGAAAAAGGCACGCTCGGCAAGACGACGGAAACCGTGGTCGAATGGTCCTGCTACGCCGTTATTTTGCTCGAGGCTTTCCTTGCTCTCATCGGCTTGAGAAGAATAGGAGACCTCATCGCCGGGACGAAAGTCATCTTCTTCAAGGAAAACGTCCAGAAGAATTACCGCTACAATCGTTACTCGAACAACGACAACGGCGGCAATTATCAGCCGCGTTACCGCAACAACAACAACAACAATTATTACCGCAACAATAACAACCGTTATTGATTAAGCGCGGATCCGCAGTCGGCCGCGAGCTTTTTGGCCTTCGCGGCCTTCTTTGCGGAGCTTAGTTTTTCGTCCAGTTGTATCTTTACGAAGGCGGAGCCCATGACGACTCCGTCCGCAATTTTGGCGACGCGCCTCGCCATTAATGGGTCGCTTACGCCGAAGCCCGCCGCCACGGGAAGCCGCGAGGCTTTCTTCAGTTCGCCGACTTTCTCCTTGAGATCCTTAGGCAGCTCTGTTCGCGTTCCGGTCACGCCTTTGAAGATGATGTAGTAGACGAAGCCGCCTATCCCTTTCAATATCTCCTTGGCCCTCGCTTTGGGCGTGGCGGGAGAAATGAGCGGGATAAGGTCGAGGCCGAATTTGTCGAGGACCGGTTTTATCTCTTTCCTTTCCTCCAGGGGGACGTCCACCACCAATACTCCGTCCGCGCCCGCTTCCCTGGCGGCCTTCGCGAACTTTTCCGGGCCCATGTGGAAGATCAGGTTGTAATAGCTGAAGAGCACGAAGCCCTTTTCAGGATATTTGCGGCTCAGCTTTCTGCAGAGGGCGAAGACGTCCTTTAAGGTCGTTCCGGAAGACAAGGCTTTCTGCGAGGAGGCCTGGATCGTCGGGCCGTCCGCCATTGGGTCCGAAAAGGGCACGCCTATTTCGAGCACGTCGACGCCGCCTCTTAACATGGCGTCCATAAATTCAAGGCTTTCATCAATGGTGGGGCAGCCCGCGGAGGCGAAGCCCACCAGTTTCTTTTTCCCGTCCGAAAATATCTTTCTCAATTTGCCGCTCATTGCTTTTTCTCCTGCATTTTCGCTTCGTAATTCACGATGTTGTCCATATCCTTGTCGCCGCGCCCGGAAAGGCAGACGATGATGTTTTTGCCCTTGCCTAAACGTTTGGCGTTGATTATCGCCTGGGCCAGGGCGTGCGCGCTCTCCAGGGCCGGGATGATGCCCTCGTAAAGGCAGAGAGAGTGGAAAGCCGCGAGCGCCTCCTTATCGTTGATGGCGGTGTAAGTGACGCGCCCGATGTCGCCGAGGTAAGAGTGCTCCGGACCGACGCCCGGATAGTCGAGGCCCGCGGAAACGGAGTAGGCGTCGAGGATCTGGCCGTCGTTAGTCTGCAGAAGATAGGTCTTGCAGCCGTGCAGGACGCCAACTTCGCCGCCGTTGATGCTGGCGGCGTGCGCTTTGGTCTTCAAGCCTCTGCCGCCGGCTTCCACGCCGTAAAGGGCGACATCCTTGTCTTTCAGGAAAGCGTGGAAAATGCCCATGGCGTTGGAGCCTCCTCCCACACAGGCCACGACCTGGTCGGGCAGTTTGCCGGAGAGCTTCTTGAACTGGGCTCGCGCTTCCTTTCCGATGACCGACTGGAAATCCCTCACCATCGCGGGGTAGGGGTGCGGGCCGGCCACCGTGCCGATGACGTAGAAGGTGTCCTGGAAGGTGGCGACCCAGTCGCGCAGCGCCTCGTTCATAGCGTCTTTGAGCGTTCCCGTGCCGGAGCTGACGCTTCTCACCTTGGCTCCCAGGGCGTGCATGCGCTGGACGTTCGGGGCCTGGCGCTTGATGTCGAGTTCGCCCATGAAGACTTCGCACTCGAAGCCCAGAAGCGCCGCCACGGTCGCCGTCGCGACGCCGTGCATGCCGGCGCCCGTTTCGGCGATCAGGCGTTTCTTGCCCATGCGCTTGGCCAGAAGGGCCTGGCCTATGGTGTTGTTGATCTTGTGCGCGCCGGTGTGGTTAAGGTCTTCGCGCTTAAGGTAGATGTTCGCGCCGCCCACCTTTTCGGTCAATCGTTTGGCGAAGTAGAGAGGGGAAGTTCTTCCGACGTAGTCTCTCAGAAGCGCCTTCATCTCCGCTTTGAAAGCGGGGTCAGATTTAGCCTCGCTATAGGCTTTTTCCAGTTCATGCAGGGCGGGCATGAGCGTTTCCGCCACGTACTGTCCGCCGTAAGGTCCGAAATGAGTTTTGCTCATAAGTTTTTCCTTGCTTCTTTTATGAATGCTTTTATCTTATCTATGTCTTTTTTCCTAGGGTCATTATCGCTTTCCACTCCGCCGGCCACGTCCACGCCGATAGGCTCTCCCAGCGCTATGGCGCCGCCCACATTTTCGGGAGTAAGTCCGCCAGCCAGGATCGTAGGCCTAATTTTGCTCAGTTCGCCGGACATCTCGCGGTCGCATGAGCGCCCGCCCTTTTCGCTGTCAACGAGGAGCGTGAGATCCTTGTAATTATCCTTCGCGAAATCAAAGCTCGCTTTGTCGACCACAGGCAGCGCCTTCCATATCTCGCAGGACGTCTGGGAGCGCAGTTCGGCAATGTATTCCTCGCTTTCCGTTCCGTGCAGCTGGATGACGTTGAGCTTGAAGGAGAGAACAAAGTCGATGGGCGCGTTAAGGAAGACGCCCACCTTTTTGCCGAAGTCGATCTTGTCGAATTCCGCTTTATCTATGGCGCGCCTCGCCCCCGGAACAAGAATGAAGCCCAGATAATCGGCGCCCGCCTCGAAAGCGGCTCTCGCGTCGGAATAGTTGGTGAGCCCGCAGATCTTTATGAATTTACCTGGCATTTACGAATCCTCTCAAAGCCTTGCCCGGGTCGTTTGACCTGACGAGTGTTTCGCCGATCAGAAAAGCGTCGGCGGCAGGGTACATCTTAAGGTCGGCCGGCGTTTTCAGTCCGCTCTCCGCCACCTTCGCGACATCTTTCGGCAGAACCTCTATCACCGCTTCCGACTTTTCCGGGAAGACCTGGAATGTTCTGAGGTCGCGGCAATTCACGCCGATAACTTTGGCGCCAAGATCGACGAGGCGCTTAGCCTCTTCCTCGGTGTGCGCTTCGCACAAGGCTTCCAGGCCGAACTTGTGAGTGAGGTCGAAAAGCTCTTTCAAAAGCTTGTCGTTCAAGAGCGCGGCGATCAGCAAAAGCGCATCGGCGCCCGCGGCCGCCGCTTCCAAGACCTGATAGCGGTCTATTATGAAGTCCTTCCTCAGAAGGGGAAGATCAGTTACTTCGCGGACCGCCTTCAGAACGTCCAGCGAACCGAGGAAATAATTCTCCTCCGTCAGGACGGAAATGGCGGCCGCCCCGTTTTCGCTGTAGATTTTCGCGAAGCTCAAAGGGTCGAGGTCGGCTTTGATAATGCCTTTGCTCGGCGAGGCCTTCTTTATCTCCGCGATGACGGAAACGCCCTTGCTTTTCAGAGCGGAGTAAAGCGAAAGCGGTCTTCTTTCCCGCCGCTCTATCGCCTTGAGCAATTCCGCTTCGGGGACCGCCGCCTTTTTCGCTTCTAGACCGCGGGCCGACTTTTCGGCTATCTCCAAAAGAATGTCACGCATTTTTGCTGGCCGTCACTAGTTCGTCGAGTTTCTGCCTGGCTAAGCCTTTGTCTATCGATTCTTCCGCCATTTTGACGCCTTCACGGAGATCCTTGGCCAGACCGTAGATGTAGATGGCCGCGCCGGAATTGATGAGCGTCACGGCGCGGTTGGCGCCGCGGTCCTTGCCCTCCAGAACGTCGAGCAATATTTTGGCGTTCTCCTCCGGAGCGCCGCCCCCGATCTTGCCGCCCTCGAAATCCTCGAGGTAAAGCGAGGGCTCGAGGTCGTAGGTGCTGATGAGACCGTCCTTCAGTTCGGAGACGCGGGTGGGGACGTTGCAGCTGATCTCGTCCATGCCGTCCTCGGAATGCACGACCATCGCGCGCTTCACGCCGAGCTCACGAAGGGCGCCGGCCACCAGCTCCGTGATGGCGCCGTCGTAGACGCCCGTCAGCTGCGTGGTCGCGCCGGCAGGGTTCGTAAGCGGGCCGATCATGTTGAAGATCGTCCTGACGCCCAGGGCTTTCCTGAGCGGCGCCACGTTGCCGAGGATGGGGTGCATCTTCTGAGCGAAGAGGAAGCCGATGCGGTTCTCGCGAATGCTTTCCTCCATGCTTTCCGGGGAAGTCTCGAGATTGAAGCCCAGGGCCTGGAGCACGTCCGCCGCGCCGCACTTACTTGAGACGGAGCGGTTGCCGTGCTTGGCGACGATGACGCCGGCGCCGGCCGCCACGAAAGAGGAGGTCGTCGAGATGTTGAAGGAATACGATTCGTCGCCGCCGGTTCCTACGATGTCCATGACTTCCGCCGCGCCGGTGTCGATGAACTGCCCTTTGCGCCTAAGGAAGCGCGCCGCGCCGGTCAGCTCCTCGACCGTCTCGCCCTTCATGCGCAAGGCGATCAGGAAGGCCGCCATCTGTTCCGGGCTTTCCGTTTTGGAAGCGAGCTTTGATAGGATCTCTTCCATTTCCCCGGCGCTGAAATTCTGTTTTGCCAGAGCCTTGTTGATTTCTTTATTCAGCATATTATTTCTCCTTGTTTACTATCTCTATGAAGTTTTTCAGCTGTCTTTTTCCGGTCGTCGTCAGGATCGATTCGGGATGATACTGGATGCCGAAGATCGGTTTGGTCTTGTGGCGGATGCCCATGATCTCGCCGTCGTCGGATTCGGCGGTAACTTCAAGGCAATCCGGCAGCGTTTCCCTTTTGATGACAAGCGAATGGTATCTCACGACCTTGGTCTGCTGCGGGATGCCCTGGAAGATATCTTCCCCGTTGTGCGTGATGGGGGAGAGCTTTCCGTGCATGAGGCGCTTGGCCCGCACGATCTCAGCTCCAAAGCAGTAGCCGATCGCCTGGTGGCCAAGGCAGACGCCCAAGGTCGGAAGGTTATCTATCATCGGGATGAGCCTCGGCATGATGCCGGCCGCTTCCGGGCGCCCCGGGCCGGGGGAGAGCACAAGGCCCTTCAAGCCGGAATTGAGAACTTCCTCCGGCGTCACTTCGTCGTTGCGTTTCACGACCACATCCTCGCCCAGCATCTGGAAGTACTGGGCCAGATTGTAGGTGAAGGAATCGTAGTTGTCGAGTATGAACAGCATAATTACTCCTTAGAGCGAAAGCCCTTCTGAAACGAAGCGCAGCGCTTTCATGATCGCCCCGGCTTTGTTCAAGGTCTCTTTATATTCGTTTTCAGGCACGGAATCGGCCACGACGCCGGCGCCCACTCCGAAGGAGAGCGTTCCGCCCTTTATTTCCAAAGTCCTTATCGTGATGGCGAGGTCCATGTTGCCGGTCGAGCTGAAGTAGCCGACCGCGCCGCCGTAGGCGCCGCGTCTTTCCGGCTCGAGCTCCTTTATTATCTCCATGGCCCGGATCTTCGGCGCGCCGGAAAGCGTGCCGGCCGGGAAGGAACTGGCGACCAGATCGAAGGCGTCGTATTCCGGCCTAAGCTCCGCCTCGATGTTGGAGACGAGGTGCATGACGTGCGAGTAGCGCTCCACCTGCATGAAGCTCTTCACCTGCACGCTGCCCGGCATGGCAAGGCGCCCGAGATCGTTCCTGCCGAGGTCCACCAGCATCAAGTGTTCGGCGCGCTCCTTTTCGTCCTTCAGAAGCTCGTCAGCCAGCAAAGCGTCTTCCTTTGGATCGACGCCGCGGGGCCTTGTGCCGGCGATCGGGCGGATGGCCGCCGCGCCGTTTTCTAATTTCACCATCGTTTCCGGAGAGGAGCCTATAAGGATGCGGTCGCCGTTCTTGATGTAGAAGAGGTAAGGCGAAGGATTGATGAGGCGCAGCGCGCGGTAGATCTGGAAACTGTTCTTCGGCGCGGGAGCGGAGAATTTTTGGGCCGGCACGACCTGGATCACTTCGCCTTCCGCGATGAGCTCCTTGGCTTTTTCGACCGCCTGGCAGTAATCCTCTTTCGTCATGTTGCTGGTCAGCTTGATCTCTTCGGACCTCATGACTTCCGGCTCCAGTTCGGAAACCGGCAGCGGGGCGGTCATGCGCTCCCTTATGGCGGCGATCCTTTCCTCGGCGTATTTGTAAGCGCTGTTCGCGTCGCTGAAATCGTTTCTCCTGACGGAGACGACGATCATGACGGTGTGCTTCATCGTGTCGAAGACGATCATTTCCCTCGTCAGCATGAAGAGCGCTTCCGGCCTGTCTTCTTTTTTCTCGCGCAGCGGGATCTTCTCGAATTCGCTCACCACTTCGTAGTCGAGGCTGCCGACGGCGCCCCCGAAAAGGGGAGGAAGGCCGGGATAAGTCAGGGCCTGCGCTTCCTTCATAAGGGAGCGCAGCGCGAAGAAGCCTTTGCCCTTTTCGCCGAGCGCTTCTTTCGGTTTGCCGGGAGAGGAGAGATAAGCCTGTCCGTCTTCCACCGTGAAGATGCCGTAAGGGTTGACGCCTATGATGGAGTAGCGTCCGAAGCGCTCGCCGCCCTCCACCGATTCCAGAAGGAAGACGTGCTTTTCCTCCGCGAAGCGCCTGAGCACCGAGACCGGCGTCTCGAGGTCGGCCAGGAACTCCCGGCAGACCGGGACGAACTCGGCGCCCGTGCCCATATTTGCGAATTCATTAAAACTTGGTTTCATAATTTTTATTTAGGTTTGATTGTTAAGCGAAAAAAAGAAGAGGGCCCCGCTTTTTCAAGCGGGGCCCTCTTGCTTCAACTTCTACTTGGTCTGCTTTCAGCTGCGAGGAAACGACCCGGCTTGAAAAAGCCCGGTGAAAGCATACCACCACCAGAAGTTTAATTTAGTGTTCATGAAAAATGGTTTCCTCGATTGTTCGCCGAAAATATTAGCACTTATTTTTTAATTTTGCAAGCGGAGCTGATTTCAGACGTTCGCGAGGTTGCTCTTCAGGAAGTCTTTGTAGGCGTTGGCGACCTTTATGGGGCCGGCGATCTTGATCCCGCCCCTGAAGGTGGAGAGCCAGCTGAAGAAGGTCGGGGCGATGGAAACAGCCACGACGACCTCGGCTTCCGTTTCGCTGACTTCCTTGCATTCCAGCTTCTCGCCGAACTGGTCGAAGATCATTTCCGCGAGATCCTTTCGGAAGCGCAGGTTCACGTTCTCGGTCTCGCCCGTGAACATGTCTATCACTTCCGACAGATATTTGGTGATGTCTTTCCTTTTCTCAAGTTCCGCTTTCTTGGCGGGAAGCTTCTCCTCGACCATAACTTCAGTCATGCGGTCCACGCGGAATTTGATGATCCCGTCTTTCTCGCCGCGGCACATGCAGTAGTACTTGTCGTCGTTGACCACCAGCGAAAGCGGAGTCGCGAAGTACCTTTCGCCGCCTTTCCTCGCCACGCGTTTGCCCTCGTAGTTAAGGTCGTTGTAAACGAAGGAGATCTTTTTCTCTTTCGTCAGCGCCTGCCTTATGGCCTCGACGTTATCGAATATCTCGATATTGTTGCGCTTCTTCACATTGAAGAGGATGTAGTTTTCCTTTACGCGCTTGGCCAGCTCCTTGCCGCCGATTCGTGAGAGCTTTTTGACGAAGAACTCCGTCATGCTGTCGGAGAGGAATGAGGCCGCCTGGACCGTGTCGATGAGCATCTTTATCTCGGTGTCGCTCAAGGCCCTGGAGAGGATGTAGTAGCCGTTCTTGCGGCCGACTTTGGTCTTTTTCACATGGAAGGTCTCCATAAGGAGCCTCATGTCGTTGCCGAAGGTCCTCCTTTCGCACATGATGCCGTACTTTTTCAGTTCAGCCGTAATGTCATCCATGGTTAGGGGATGCTTCTCGGTCGCCGAGCTGCGCAAAAGTTCCATCATGTAGAGGAGTTTAATTTTGTTTCCGTCTTTTTTTGTGCGTTCTGATTTCTTTGTCATGGTGCTACCTAATTTAATAGTGGTTGTCTCCAATTCTACCATATTTTTAAAAAAATCAATAGGCTTATTGGGAAAATATTTTCCCATCTGAAAAGGGGCCCTGAAAAGACCTTTTTCAACCGGTTACTAACAAACTACTCACAACTTATCCACAGGAAAGTCACGAAAATATGCACACTTAGCCAGACAGCGGTCTTACTTTTTAGTTTGTAGAGACTTAGATTGGGAAAGGCGCGGGAACGCGAAATCAACCTTTACTTTTACCCTGCGCTATGGTAGAATGACCCATATAATTTTGAACTAAAATTTGCCTTAAAAATTCCACCCCCTTTTCGGGAATATCATGAGTGATCGTATATTGAGTTTTATCCTGGCGATGGGCTTAGCTTGCCTTTCGCTTACGGCCGCCGAAGAGTCGGCCTATGAGGCCGGCAATGGCGCGCCGGCTGATTTTGCCCTGGGAACCGAGCCCTGGTTCATCACTCCCGTGCCCGATGGGGAACAGGCGGTAGTGGAAGCTTTGGAGTTTTCTTACATGAGCAACACGATCCTGCGCGCCACAGGAAACGTCGTTTTGGCTTACGGTGACTACAGAGTCTATTCCGATTCCGTCGAGTACAACACGGTGACGAAGATCTTGACTTCGCCCGGCTGGACGCGCGTCACTTACGTGGCGCCCGAAGATCTTTACGAAGCGATGAACAAGACTTCCATCGCGATCGACAATGAGATGGGCCCCTTCTGCTACGAGATCCTGGGCGAGAACGTGATCTTCAACCTCGAGAACTACGCCGGCCAGTTCGAGAACGCCCACGCCAAGGTGGACTTCGGCAATTTCAAGGATCTTGAGGAAGGCCGCTGGTACGAGAAGAAGTGGTACATCTACGGCAAGACGCTCGTGAAAGACCCCTATGAGAACGTCCTGCACGTGACGGACGGCCGCTGCACGACCTGCCCGCCGGAATACAAGTCCGCGCTCTACAGCTTCGAGGCCAAAGACATCACCGTCGCGGTCCCGGACCTCAAGAATCCCATGGAGCAGAGCCGCGTCACCGCGAGGAACTGCCTCGTGAAATTCGAGGGCGTGCCCTTCCTCTGGCTGCCGCAGGTGACCTACACGCCGAGCGAAGACGACAATCCCTTCCCCGTTCAGGTCAAGGCCGGCTACGATTCCAGGAAAGGCGGCTTCTTTGATCTGGCCCTGGACGTTTACCACAGCAAAGATCTTCGTCTGACGCCGCACATCGGATATTATTCCAAGCACGGCGTCAGTTTCGGTCTCGACGGCTCCTACAACGTCGTCTTCACGAACGTCACGACGGTCGCCGGCGAATGGGAATCCTTCTTCATCGACGACACCGCGCGCCGCTTCATCCAGGAAAAGGACAAGCACAACAAGAAGGACGAAAAGCAGTTCCGCTACCGCTTCCTCTGGACGCACGTGCAGACCTTCGGCCCGGGCGCCGGCTGGCTCAACAGAGGCCTTCTGTCCTGGCAGATCGACGTCATGAAAGACATGGACGTCGTGCATGAATTCTACCGCGAGGATTACAACCGCTACGGCCAGCGCGACACCTGGCTCGACTTCACGATCCCGATCGGCGAGGACAACGAAGTCAGCTTCTACGCCGTCAAGCAGGTCAACAGCTTCTACACGACCTACGAGCGGCTGCCTGAACTGAGGCACGTCTTCAGGAAGCGCAGGATAATGGAGCTGCCGGCCTTGAAAGTTCCCGTTTACTACGAGAGCAAGACGACCGCCGGTTATTACCATTACGTCCAGAGCGACAAGCAGGACGCGCACGCCAGTTATACGATGTGGCAGGCCCAGACGGACCATAAGATCTCGATGCCGAAGCGCTTCTTCAACTTCCTGAACGTCGAGCCGTACGTCGGCTTCACGATGGACTTCGGCAACATCAACAACTACAACGACGGCGAAGAGTACGACTACGTCTGGAAGCGCGGGAGGATCAATCCCGCGGCGCCGGGCGGCTTCAACAGAAGGCTGAAACTGAGGAACAAGACCGTCAACTTCCCGGTCAACCACTTCAACCAGGATTACAACCGCTACACGAGAATGGCCATCGACGCCTACCGTCCCCAGGACGAGGGCGCCTTCTTCCGCGCCATGCCTTACGGCGGCGTCGACGTGAACTTCAAGCTGCACCGCACCTACAACTTGGAAGGCACCTACGCCGGCGAATTGATGAGGAAATATCTGCAGTCCGACAGCGAGAAGATCCGCCACCTCATAGAGCCTAAGGCCAAGCTCTTCGGCAACGCGGCCTTCGGCACCGAATCCGGCCTGGCCGCCGGCGGCGACATTGGCATCAGGAACGCCTTCCAGATCGAGAGGAAGGGCAACAACGCCAACCTTATCGACTTCACGGCCTTCGTCAGCCAGCGCTACTATCACGACGAGGTCTACAAATCCCAGGATTACCGCCATCACTACAAGTACCGCCGCAAATACACCGAAGGCAAAGCCTTCAGGGAATACCAGGCCAGTACGGCCGTCGGCTTCTCTCTCCAGTCCGATCCCACCGACTGGCTCAGCATCCAGGGCGACTTGCTTTGGGATCTGGACAAGTATAAACGCGTAACGTTCGCGAACCTCGGCGCCAACATGGACGCCACGCGCGTATTGCAGAAAGCCCTCTCTCATCCTTCGCTGCCGCGCTGGCTGAGAGGCAGGAAAGACGAGCTTATCCTGAACGTCAGCTACCGTTATCTCTACGACTACTCCAACCTCATCTCGGCGGGCGGCCGCTTCTGGTTCGACGACTTCACGCCGTGGCTCTCCATGGAAGCCCAGCAGAAGACCTGGGCCAGGGAGCTCACGAGAGGATGGGGCTTCGGCAGCTATATGCGTTTCGAGGCTCAGCACGGCGATCTGCAGGAACTGGAATTCACGCTGTACAAGAACTGGAAGAAGTGCATCGACACCTCCGTTTCTTACCGTCTGAGAGACAACAACGATCACTCGGTCTACGCCACCTTCTGGCTGACCGCCTACCCGAAGAGCAAGCTCAATTTAGGCAACTAAGGAAATATGGAAAAATACCGCGAGCTGGTCGATTATCTGCTTAGCAGCTATCCCAATATCATAAGGCCGGCCCTCGGCGCCATTCCTTATCCTTACCTCATACCGGGCGGCTTTTATACTCAGCAGTGGGACTGGGACGCCTATTTCATGGCCAACCACCTTTGCAACAGGCGCGAGCCCAAGCCGCAGTATCTGAAGTACTGGGTCGACAATTTCCTTTCCATCTTCGACCCAGAAGAAGACACTCCCGCCTGCGTGAGAGCCGACGAGAAAGTGATCAGACATCCCTCCCTCATCCTGAAGCCGTTCCTCGCCAGGGGCGCCGTTAGAGCCATGAAGGACAATCATGATGAGGACTGGGGAAGGGAAGTCTTCCCGAAGGTCGAGAACACTGTTCTCCGCTGGGAAAAGGTAAGACGCGACGAACCGACGGGCCTTTTCTTCTGGTACGATTCCATGATGTCTGGCGCGGACAACAACCCCGCCGTTGGAGACAAGCCCGAGGACGTCAACCAGGTCCTTTCCTGCGACGTCAACGCCTACATTTACGCGGAATACCTCGCGCTTTCCGAAATGGCCTCGCTCTTGGGTTATGCTGACAAGGCCGAACTTTATCAAAAGAAAGCCGAAGACCTGAAAGCCATGATCATAGAGCATCTCTACCACGCGGACGAGAACATGTTCTGGAACAGGAGAAGGGACGGTCAGGTCATAAGAAGGAACGCTTTCAGCAACTACATTCCCTTGACCTTCGGCATCCTTGACGAGGAGAAGGGCAGAGCGCTTTTGAAAGATCATCTGATGGACAGAAAAATGCTCTCGCGCTACGGCGTAAGAAGCCTAGCAAAGGACGATCCCGACTACAACAACGAGTGCATGATCGTTCCGTATTCCAACTGGCAGGGACCGATCTGGGTGGTCGCTAATTATTATCACTGCCTCGCGCTCAATCGCTACGGGCTCAAAGAGGAGGCGGGGGAAGTCACGAAAAGGTTAGCCGAAACGCTCTTGAAAGACCTGCACAACTGCGGCAGCCTCCACGAAAACTATTGCGCGGAGTGCGGGGGCGGCTTGGCGCCCGACGCCGACATGAACAAAGGCAAGGAAGGCGGCTTCATTAGCTGGAATCTCCTCATCGTCGACATGCTGGAGGAATATTTCCCCGAAACCTTCCCGGAAGCGTAACGTCCGAAATAATTTGCATGCTTTTGGTCAAAACACATGCAAATTATTCTGGAGGCGCGAGGAACAAATTGAAGGGAAAGATTATGGCAAAAAAGATAAATCTTATAAATATTAAGGAAAACAAATCATGAAAAAACTAATGGTATTATCTGTTTTAACATGTATCTGCTGCTTAGGCACGGAACTGAAACAAGAGGTAATGAGCAAGATAAGAATCGCAGCCCAAAAGCCAACTATATATACTGCGTCTTTTAGGTCATCGCTTATGTTAAACAGGGTTTATGACAGCTTTGACGAAACTAATATGGCGAATATAGTTATAGCGGAGGGAATAACCAATGCCATATACAAACTAATGCTGGCGAATGGATTTTCATCCAACGACATCGCGTTGGCAATAGCAGGCCAGCCAACTTCGTCAGAGAGGACAAACGCTTACTGGGAAGCAAGACTAGATACGCTTACCCAGGAAGCGGAGGCGGCGGACACGTATCTTAAAGCGATGCCTCCGTCGACGCTAATTCCTTTGCTTTTCAGGATACTGGAGGAAGGGTCGTTTGGGACTAACGAGACGGTCAAAGCTTATTGCAACTGGTATGAAGGCGATGACGAACCTGTGGCTTTCAATTACAACGGGAAGGCAATAAAGGAAGAGACGGTTGAATTGTACAGAATGGCGGGAAAGTACATTGCTGATGATTTGGAACTGGAAACCTCAGGCGATTGGAAAATAATGTCAATCGCAACATGCGCGTGGGCATCAGACGTCTTCCCTTTTTACTGGTGGTATGACGGCAGGAAGTACGCGACCAACATTTGGAATGAGTTTTATCGATGCTGGCAATATGAACAGGAGAGATCCAATCCAAGACCGACGGTTTTAAAAGAACTGGCCGACGAAATAGCCTGCATGGGGATCACGCTTTTGCCGATCGTTAAAGACGCTATACAAGGAGGCGACAACACATTGTCCACGCTGCTGGAATCTATTGCCGAGAAATTGGAAATAGGCGGGATAACCAACATGAATTATCTGGCTTGGTATCAGCAGAATGGCAGCAAATACGAATTGCCTGCTTGCGAAGGATTGGAAGCGGCGAAGCTAAGGATTGCGGACACAAACTACGTGAACGAATTGGAAGGGATCTTTAATTTCGACATACCCGGACACACGACCGCAAGAACTAGCGACGCAGACCCCGAAATCATGAAGACACACGTGGATGATATGAACGGCTTCTGCACCAACCATCCCTCTGTTCCTGATTACTGGTATTACAAACTTTCCGACGATGTGTTGGAAGTCAACGACAAGATCGTACTGTCGATCGACAGGAATGTCACCAACTATAATCCGAGGTTTTTGACGCCTAGTGCTGAATAAATATCTCATATTGCTTGTCTGTTTGTACGCTTTTTTGTCAAGCGGCGAAAATGCAGGTTATTATTCCTTTGAATACATGAGGGATTTCTTTTCAGGAAGTCCTTTGGAAGAAAAAGATCTATCTTATGAAGCAACAAGCAATAGTTTCTACAAATCTGTCCTGAATTTGGAATTCAAATCATTTCTGATTTTTTTGTTTCTGGAGAAGGCTGACTTTTGCTAAAATATAGAGGATAACAATAACCTTCCAAAATTAGGGGATCATATGCAGGCTTTCTTCGCTTTTCTTGTTTCCATCGGCGTCGCCTTAGGCACGCAGCCTCTTTCCACTTCGACCGTTTTTTCCGATCACATGGTGCTGCAGCAGGGGAAACCTGTGGCCGTCTGGGGCCAGGGCACGAAGGGCTCCACCGTTGAAGTGACCTTCATGGACCAGACGAAACAGACGACCGTTTCAGACGAAGGCTTGTGGAGAGTCGATCTTGACCCCATGCCGGTCGTAAGCGAAGGGCAGACGCTGACCATCAAATCAAGCAAAGGCGAGAAGCTGGAATACAATGACGTGCTTGTCGGCGAAGTCTGGTTCTGCTCCGGGCAATCCAATATGGAGATGGGCTTGGGCGCCGTCGAGAACGGCGAAGAAGAGATAAAGAACGCCACCGACCCCATGATCAGAGTCTTCGAGCCGAAGGTCAGGGCGAGGTACCTTGTCGCCACCGACATCGACGCGACCTGGAAAGTCTGTTCCCCTGAAGTCGTGCGGGAAGGAGCCTTCAACGGTTTCGGCGCCATCGCTTATTTCTTCGCGCAGAGACTGAGGGCGGAGCTGAAAGTTCCGGTCGGCGTCATCAACAGTAGTTGGGGCGGCACGCCGATCAGGGCTTACATCCCGCCTGAAATTTTCGACGAATATCCCCAGGTGAAAGGCAATTCGGACACCTTCTACAAAGAGAGGAAAGAGTATCTCGACAAGGCCAGATGGTTCATCCAGAATTCCCAGAACTGGATCAACGATCTGAAAGGCAAACTCGCCTCCGGCCACAACGAGATCAAATACGCTCCCTCCTTCCCGGAGGACCCCGGTTCCGGAGATCCCTGCGCTATCTACAACGCGATGATCGCGCCCTTGGTTCCCTACACCATAAAAGGCTTCCTCTGGTACCAGGGCGAGTACGAGGTCATTGAGCGCGCCTGCGCCCGCGCGTATTACTACAAGATGCACGCCCTGGTGGAAGGCTGGCGCAAACTTTGGGGCGAGGAGCTGCCCTTCTATTACGTCCAAATAGCCCCCTGGGCTCACTCGGGGGTCTACCAGAACAGGCCCGACATCATAGACGCCCAAATGAAGGCCCTGGACATCCCCAAGACCGGCATAGCGCTTAGCTACGACCTGGTCGACGATCTCGGCGACATTCATCCGAAGAAGAAGCGCCAGCTGACCGAGAGACTCTCCGACCTCGCGCTCAAGGAAGTTTACGGCCAGGAGGATCTGAAGCCCTACAGCCCCATTATGGAAAAGGTCGTCTTAGGCAGCGCGGAAGCGAAGGTCTATTTCAGCAACGTCTACGACGGTTTGAAGACTAGCGACGGCAACGATCCCGACCTCTTCAAGGTCGCGGGACCGGACGGCAAGTTCGTCGACGCCGTAGCCGAGATCACCGGCAAGAACGAAGTGACGCTGACCAGCGCCGAACTTACCGAGATCAAGTACGTGAGCTACGGCAGAGGCCTGACCGACCAGCCGAACCTCAGAAACAGCGAAGGTCTGCCGGCCAGCATCTTCACGACTTTTGACCCGAGAGTCAAGAACCTTGCTTACCATCAGCCCGTGGAAGCGGAATGCTACCTCGACTGCGACGGCTATTATCTGACGGACGGTCTCACTAACCGCCACAACGGCTGGGAAAGCTACAAGAAGAACGAGGGCGAAGCGATCGTAAAAATGAAGGAGCCCAAGGAAGCCGACACGGTCGTAATTTATCCCTTCAGCGACGGAAGCGACTGGCAGCGCTTTATCGTCAGCGTGAAAGGGCCTGACGGCGAATGGAAGGAAGTCGGCAAAAAAGACGATCATCGGGCCACCAAGGAAAAATACGTCTACAAATTCAACAGGCAGGAAGTGAGCGAGATCAAACTGCAGTGCATCCAGACCCTGAACTGGCAGCGCTCCCGCTTTAACGAAATACAGCTTTACGACGGTTATGCTGAATAAACTTACACTCTTTATTTGCCTTTGCCTCTGCGTCAATTTGGCGTTCGCGAAGGACGCTCCCATAAGGGAGGACTTCGACGCGGCGACGCTTCTTGGTGAAGCTGAAGCCAAGAAGCCTCCCATGAAGGCTCCCGCGCAGGAGCCGATGCGCATGCCCAAACCGGTCGCTCCTCCCGAGGGCGCGGAGGAAGTCTCCGCCAATTACCCCAACGGCAATCTTCTGGTCCACGGCTTCACCGTTAAGGACAAAAGAGAGGGATACTGGTACTTCTTCTACCCGAACACCAGGATAAAGGCCGAAGGCGAGATGAAAAACGACCTGAGATCCGGCTTCTGGGTCTACTACCACGAGAACGGGAAACGCTCCTCGGAAGGCGAATTTGACGAGAAGGGCCTGGCGACGGGCGAATGGAAGCGCTACCACCAAACCGGGACGCTTGCCGGCACGGGCTCGTACCTTAACGGCAAGGAGGAGGGCCTTTGGACCCAGTACGGCACCAACGGATATCTCGCCGCCACGACCTACTACAAAGGAGGCCTCCAGGAAGGCTCGAGCTACATGTACGCGCCGGACGGCACCGTAATATCAAGGGGCAACTTCAAAAAGGGCGAGCGCTGCGGGATCTGGGAGCTTAAAGACCCCGAGAACGGTTCGGAATTAAGAGGCGAGATGAAGGGCGGATTGCGCGTCGGCGACTGGGAAATGAAAGACGAAGCTAACAAGCTGACGGTCAAATTCAGTTATGACGAGAAAGGTCAGATGAAGAGCGCCGTCACCAACCGCTGGGAATGAGCATGCGTTATTTGCCGCTTTTACTTTTGATCATCTGGACGGGAACTTCCATGGCAGTTTTCACCAACTACGTCGCCGACACCGAAAAGGTCGTGAACGGCGAATTTTCTAAAGAGCTTCAGGAAAAATACTACAAGGGCGCTTTCGAGATCGCCAGAAGGAAAATTGAGGAGGGGCAGAACGCCCTTAAGAACAATCCCCCGAAAAGGGAGATCCTGCCCCGTTTGGCCACAGGCGGCGGTTTCTCAGGCCTTTTCGTCTGGGACACCTGCTTCTGCGTCATGTGGGCCAAGTACGACATGACGCTCCCTGTCACGACCTCGCTGGACAACTTCTACAATCTCCAGACCGAGGACGGCGCCATCTGCCGCGAATTCTCTTACGACGGCAAGCCGGCCTGGAACGGCTGCCACCCCATCTCCTGGAACCCGCCGCTGCTTTCCTGGGCGGAGTGGGAGCTCTATTCCAACGGCAAGACAGATAAGGAGCGTCTTAAAAAAGTTTACCCGAGTCTGAAGAAGTTCTATCTCTTCTGCGAAAAAACTTACCGTCAGCCGGACGGCCTCTACTTCGGCGACGCTCTTGGCTGCGGCATGGACAACCTTCCCAGAATGCCGGAGAATTGGAAAGACGAAATCGAGAGCGGCATCAAGTTCAAGCCGGAATACTGGCTCCTTGACGACCACTTCGGCAAGGCGGTGGCGGGGAATCCGCTCTACTCCTGGAACAAGCAGATGGACTGGATCGACATGAGTTCGCAGATGGCCCTGAACGCTTTGTGCATGAGCCGTATCGCGGAAGCGATCGAGCTTCCCGAGGACGCCAAGGAATTCAAGGAACGCCACGCCGCTCTGAAAAAGGCCATCAACGAGCTTTGCTACGACGAGGAGAAGGGCTTCTACTTCGACAGCTACAAAGGCAAACCGATCCCGCGCTATCACGTCGGATGTCTCTGGGTGCTCGTTGCCCAGGTCGTTCCGCCCGAACGTCTGCCCGGCGTCATCAAGGTACTGATGGACGAAAAGATCTTCAACCGCCCGGTGCCTTTTCCGTGCCTGCCGCCCTGCGAAACTCCCTACGAACCGGAGACCGGCTACTGGCTCGGCTCAAACTGGCCCTGCACCACTTACATGGCCCTGAGGGGCCTGAAAGAGAACGGCGCGGTCAAAGAGGCGAAGTATTTCGCCAAGCGCTATTACAACGCCTGCCTAAATCTTTATCTGAAAACCGGCACGGTCTGGGAGAACATCTCTCCCGAGCAGTGCCTGGAACCGAAGAAGGCCGGCGCCGGCAGCGATTTCGCGGGCTGGGGCAATCTGACGCCTATTGCCGTTTACAAAGAATTCATCGAGGAATAATTCATGAGGAAATTTATCAAAGAATTGCGCGAAGGGGACAGAGTTGACGATTTTTTCGTGGTCATGCAAAGAGAGAAAAGGGAAGCCAAGAACGGCAACCCTTATCTGAGCGTCGCGTTTTCCGACGCTTCCGGGACCATCGGCTCCACTGTTTTCGATGATGTGGAACGGCTTTTTGCCGTGCTGGAGCCGAACACTATCGCCAAAATTACCGGCAGCGTCTCTTCCAGAGAAGGCAAAGCGCAGCTAAAGATCTTCGACGCCCGTCCCGCCAAAGACGACGACAACATTGATTTTTCCGCTCTGCGCCCTGTCTCTCCCTACGATCCCGAAGCGATGTTCAAGGAACTGGAAAGCTACCGCGCGAAAGTGAAAGATCCCTTTGTCGCGAAGCTTCTGGCCTCTTTCTTCGAAGATCCCGAATTCGTCAAGGAATTCAAGACGCACACCGCCGCCAAGGCCATGCACCACGCGACCGTGGGCGGTTTGCTTGAGCACACCTTAGGCGTCGTCAGGTTGGCCGACTCTTTCTCCGATCTTTACCCGAAGCTGGACCGCGACCTTATGCTGGCGGGCGCCATGCTCCATGACATCGGAAAGATCTACGAGATGGGCGGCCTCGTCGCGACGGAATACACGGCCGTAGGGCGCCTTCTGGGACACATCGTCATTGGCAGCGAACTCGTCGGCAAAGCCTGCGACAAGATAGAAGGCTTCCCGGAAAACGTGAAGCTTCAGCTGCAGCACATCATCGTGAGCCACCACGGCAAGCAGGAGTTCGGCTCTCCCTGCCTTCCCCAGACGCCGGAAGCGATGGCGCTCTTCAGGGCCGACGAATTCGACTCCCACATTTTCCAGGCTTTCCGCGCCATCGGCGAGGAGAGCGAACAGCCGGGCGATTTCACCGCGAGGGTGAAGGGCTTGGACACCGCGCTCTATAAAACGGAAGCGGCCAAGGGAGGCGGCCTTTATTCCATGGCTTTCCCGGAAGGCGGAAAAATAGAGGAGCCTTCCCGCGAAGAACCGGAAGTTGTCGACTCATTCCCGACGCAGGACGACCTTTTCAAATAATGAAGATTGCGGTTGCGATTAGCGGCGGCGTGGACTCCGCGGTCACCGCCAAATTACTCAGCGAGCAGGGCCATGACGTCCTGCTCTGCCACTTTTTGATGAGCGACGCCGGAACCAAGGGAGCAGCCGACGCCAAGCGCGTTGCCGAGCATCTGAAGCTGCCATATTTCCTGCTCGACCTTAAGCGCGAATTCGAGAGCTGCGTCGTCAGGCCTTTCATAAATGAGTACCTGCTCGCGCGTACGCCGAACCCCTGCGTCCGCTGCAACCCGAATTTCAAATTCAAGCAGCTTATCGCCTTCGCCGACAAAGAAGGCTGCGATAAAGTCGCCACCGGCCACTACGCGATCGTAAAGGGCGGCCGTCTTTTCCAGGCGAAGAACCAGAAAAAAGACCAGTCCTATTTCCTTTCCCGCCTGAGCTCCGAACAGCTCAAAAGGATCGTTTTCCCCTTAGGCGAATACGCCAAGGAGGAAGTCAGGAAACTGGCCGCCGAATGGGGCATCCCGGTGGCAGAAAAACATGACAGCCAGGAGATCTGCTTCATTCCCGGCGACGACTATGAGGCCTTCCTGAGGGAGAGAGAGCCGGGAGCGTTCGTTCCCGGCGACATAGTAGACACCGAAGGGAACGTCGTAGGGGAGCACGTCGGCCTTCCCTCCTACACCATAGGGCAGAGGAAAAAGATCGGCGCCCACCTGGTCAGAAAATATGTCGTCAGGATCGACAAGGAAAACAACCGCGTCGTGATTGGCGGCAACGAGGATCTGGAACAGAAAACGGTTAAGTTAAGTGACACGCGCTGGCTGGTTAAGCCGGAGTCCGAGACATTTGAAGCGGAAGCCAAGATAAGGTCCGTAAGCACTCCGAAAAAGTGCCTTGTAAGAGTCCTCCCGGACGGACAGACCGAACTCGAATTCGCCCTGCCTGAGCGGGCCGCGGCCGCCGGCCAAGCCGGCGTGATCTACCGTTCCGGCGAAGTTCTGGGCGCGGGTATCATAACGATCTGATTTTTGCTAAAATAAATATTCTCCAAACTAGTAGAATTTTATTTTGCGAAAAAATGAGTTCCTTAAAGAAACTTAGAGAAAAATACCTTGCGGGCGAAAAACTGGTCTGTCTGACCGGTTACGACGCCCTGATGTCCGGTATCCTCGCGGACGCGGGAGTCGACTTCATTCTGGTCGGCGACTCGCTTTCCAACGTCATTGCCGGTTACGACAACACGCTGCCCGTCACGATGGAGCAGATGCTCTGGCATACGCAGATGACCGTCCGCGGAGCCAAGGGCCTTCCCGTTGTCGCCGACATGCCGTTTTTGTCCTACGAAGTCAGCGTCGAGCAGGCCATAGTCAACGCCGGCCGCTTCATCAAGGAAGGCGGCGCCGCAGCTGTGAAGCTCGAAGGCGGAACGGGAGTCGAGACTGTCATCAAGGCTTTGACGGACGCCCACATCCCGGTCTGCGGACACGTCGGCCTTCAGCCCCAGTCCGTTCTGACGCTGGGCGGCTATTCCGTTCAGGGCAAGAACAAAGACGACGCGGAAAGGATCAAAAGGGACGCCCTGGCCGTCCAGGAAGCCGGCGCTTTCGCGGTCGTCCTTGAGATGATACCCTCCAAGCTCGCGGCCGAGATCACGGACATGCTCAGCATTCCGACCATCGGCATCGGCGCGGGTCCGCATTGTTCCGGCCAGGTATTGGTCACCCATGATCTTCTCGGTTTCAGCGAAAGGAAGCTCAAGATCGCCAAACGTTACGCTGAAATGCGCGAAGTCGCCTTAACCGCCCTCAAGAGTTATGTCAGCGATGTGAAGAAGGGGGCGACGCCTTCCGAGGAGAACGCTTTTTAATGAAAAAACTGGTCTTTGTCTTAATCTTAATCATCTGCGGCATATCATTCATGCTGGTCTCGGCCTGCCGGGATTCCGCCTCCAGCCTTAAAAGCTCCCTGGACGAAGCCCAGAGGGCCATCAACCTTGGCGACTACGGCAGGGCTCAGCAGATATATTACGAACTGAAACAGAAGTTCCCCGAAGAGCAGAAGGTCCGCCTCGGCTTGGGATATTGCTACCTCAAGCAGAATCACGACGAATACGCGGGCGGAGAATTCTCCAAAGTGCTGGCCCTCAGCCAGCAGACGAACGGCCTTGCCTGGATGGGCCTGGGCGCCTATTACCAGCGCTTAAGAAAATCCGAGGAAGCGAGGATCTGCCTTGAGAACGCCGTCTTCTGCATGCCGGACAACAAAGAGGCGCTCTGCAATCTCGGCAACGCCTACTTCAAGGCCGGCAATTACGAGAAAGCCGCGGACACTTACATCAAGGCCATAAAAGCCGGCGACACCAGGGGCGAACTCTACGCCGTCATAGGCAACTGCTACAAGCGCGCCAAGAACTGGCGCGAAGCGGTCCGCTATCTCGAGAAAGCCGGCGCCGAGCTTCCCAAGAACAAGAAGATCCCCCTGCAGCTCGCTTACATCTACCGCGAGAATTTCGACGACCCGGTGAAGGCGGCCGACAGCTTTAGGAAATACGCCGAGCTCGATCCCCAGGGCGCCAGGTCGCTCTACACGACTTTCCGTTTGCCCGAAAAGAACGTGGAGGAAGAGGAGCCCGAGAAGAAGGAAGGCGCCGCTTCCGTGACCATCGTGGATCAGCCCGATCCTCCCCCAGAGGAAGTCGATCCCAAGACCAAAGCCAAATCCGACGCCGACACCTTCGAGCACGACGGCCGCTTCTGCCGTCTGGAAGGCAATTTCAAGGACGCCATCAAGAATTACGAAAAGGCCCTGAAAGCCGATCCCTCCAGAGGATATCTCCACGGCGAGATAGGCGACATCTACTCCACGGAGTTCCAGGATACGGAACTTCTGAACGCTCTTAGAAGCTACCAGGCTTACGCCAACTGGTGCCGCAAGGACAGCGACGCTTTCGTCGCCGCCAACCAGAAAGTGAAAGAGATCCAATCCCGTTACAACGATGCCGAGACCAAGCTGAGGCAGATGCGCGAGAAAGAGGAGGAAGCCAGGAAGCTGGCCCAGAAGGAAGAGGAGGAGAGAAAGCAGGCGCTCGAAAAGGACGTCGAGCAGAAGCTCTCCAAAGTCAAATCCTACGACCAGCTCCTGCAGGAAGGCACCCGCTTCATAAACCAGAACAAGTTCGAGGAAGCCCGCGACGTTCTGCAGAAAGCGATCGCGATGAACGAAGACGACTACAGAGCCTACTACCAGCTCGGTCTCAACGCTTTCACCCAGATCAGGGGCGGCGGCGACGAAAAGATCAACCGAGCCAGGTGCGAAGAGGCCATTCAATATTTCGACGTGGTGACGGAAAAGAAGAGTTCGTATCCGAACAGCTACGCTCTTAGGGGCGTGGCCTACGAGATGATCGGCAACGAGGAGAAAGCCCTCGAGAACTTCTCCTACTATCTGGAACTCGTCGACGAAAACGACAACTCAACCCTCACGAAGCAAGTTACCGCCCGCTATCAGAGGCTGGCGGGAGCTCGTTAAGCAAAAAGAGGAACAAATATGCCTAAACTCACTTTACTTCTGCTAGCGCTTCTTTTAGGGCTCACCGCCTGTTTCAAAAAAGAGCTTCCCGAGACCGACAAGGCCATGAACGAAGGCGACCTTCTTCTGTCCACCCAGCGCGACTACCAGGGCGCCAGGGAGCATTACGCCAAGGCTATCGCCATCGACCCCACCTATGACAAGGCCTACCTTGCCATGGCCCAGGCTTACGAGGAAGAGGACGATTACAAGAACGCCGCCAAATGGTACGACAAGTTCGCGCAGGTGACGAAATCCGAGGATATGCGCCGCCAGGCCATCGCCTGGAAGCAGGACGCCGAGCACAACCAGGAGCTCTTCGCCAAGTCCCAGAAGAAAGAGGAGAAAGTCTCCACCAAGAACGTCGAGGAGACCATAAAGGAAGAGCGTGAGAAAGCCGTGGCCGCCGCGGTCGCGGAAGCCAACGAGAAGAACGCCAAGCTCCTTGAGGAAAGTAAAGAGGAATCCAAGAAGCTCAGACGCGAGATCGCGGAACTGAAGGATCAGGTCTCCCTTTTGAACGAGCAGAAGGAAGGGCTTGAAAAGCGCCTTGTGGCCTTCAAGGACACCGACGACGTCGCCGCGCTTCTGAAGAACCTTGGTTCCTCGGAACTCGGCCCCGAACTGGCCCAGCAGGTCATCAAGCTTAAAAACGACAACAGCGGACTGGCCACCAGAGTCAGAAGCCTCGACGAAGTGAACGCCAGGCTAAGAGAGGAGAACGCCTCCCTCAAATCCCGCCTCAAAAACGGCGAAGCCGGCAAGGCCCAGACCGAGGAACTGAAGACTCTTAGAAGCAAATACGCTGAATTGGCCACCGCCAAAGCCGCGACCGAAGCCCAGCTCCAGGCCCTGAGAGCGGAAACGGCCCAGGCCCTTTCCGAAGCCAAGACTTCCCAGGACAGCGCCGAGAAAGCCCAGGCCCTGGCTCTCGCTTTGGCTGACAAGAACAGCGAATTCGCGGCCCTGCAGAAACAGCTGGCCATCAAAGACGCCAGAGTTAAAGAACTGGAAAGCCAGACGGCCGCCCTTACGCTGCCCGACGGCGTGGGCGCCAAGGACATCTCCGAAGAGATCACCGGCCTTAGAAAGGACATCGCCGCGCTGCAGAAGCAGAACACCGCCAAAGACACCCAGATCGCCTATCTCCGCAACGAGCTGAACAAGGAGAACGGCGGCGTCACGAGGATCGAGGCGGAAGACATCAAGCGCGAGAACGAGGAGCTCCAGAGAAGGATCGCGGCCGCCAACGAAGCCGCGAAAGACGAGAAGATCAAAAGAGAGGAAGCCCAGAAACAGCTCGCGGCCCAGGAAAAAGCCCTGCGCGCCCTGCCCCCTGTGCCGATGGACAGCCAGCTCGAGTCTAAGCCTGTGACCGTCGCCAGCAGCGCCTTCGACACGCCTCAGACGACCGCTAAGGACAGTTTCACGCCCATAGGCGGGTCCCAAGTCATCCAGAGCTACAAAGCCGCTCCTGCGAACCCCACGCCGCAGCCCAGGCCCACCCGCCGCCCGAAGGTCTATCAGGTCCAGCGCGGCGACACGCTCTACGGCATAGCCCAGAAGTTTTACGGCGACCCCCAGCAGTGGAAGAAGATCATGCGCTACAACAAGGACGAACTCAGGAACTCCAGCTCCCTCAAGGTCGGCCAGCGCCTTTACATCCCGGATTAATGAATTAAGGAACCAAAATGCTGTTTTCGCAATACAAGTCCGCAAAAGAACTGCAAGCCCTGAAGGAAAAAGGGCTCCCCGAATTAAAAGAACTTTTCAAATCTGACCCCGAAAGAGCGAAGAGATACTCCGCCGAAGCGGGGGACTGGTACCTCGATTACTCCAAGAATCTCATCAACGACGAGATATTGAAGACGCTCCTCAAGCTCTGCGAGGAAGCTGATCTCAGGTCCCAGATAGACGCCATGTTCTCGGGCGAAAAGATCAACAAGACCGAAAACAGGGCCGTTCTGCACACCGCGCTCCGCCAGCCCAAGGACGCGCACGTCTACGTCGACGGCAAGGACGTCGTCCCGGAAGTCTGGGAAGTTTTGGAGCACATGGAAGCTTTCGCGAACTTGGTCCGCAATGAAAAATGGCTCGGCTTCACCGGGAAACCCCTGAAGAACATCGTCAACATCGGCATCGGCGGTTCCGACTTAGGCCCTGTGATGGCCTACGAAGCCCTGAAGCATTACTCTAAGCGCGACCTTACCGTGCGCTTCGTCTCCAACGTCGACGGCACGCACATCGCGGAAATACTGAGGGACCTCAACGCCGAGGAAACGCTCTTCATCGTCGCCAGCAAAACTTTCACGACGCTGGAAACCATGACGAACGCCCAGAGCGCCAAATCCTGGCTCTTGGAAAAACTGGGCGACGAGAAAGCTGTCGCAAAACACTTCGTGGCGCTCTCCACCAACGCTGAAAAGGTTTCCGAGTTCGGCATCGACACCGCCAACATGTTCCCCTTCTGGAACTGGGTGGGCGGCCGCTATTCGCTTTGCTCCGCCATCGGCCTTTCCCTTATGATCGCCATCGGCCCCGAGAACTTCAAAGCGATGCTCGCGGGCTACCACAAGATGGACGAGCATTTCCGCACGGCGCCCTTCGACAAGAACCTGCCTGTCATCATGGCGCTCTTAGGCATCTGGTACAACAACTTCTACGGCGCCGAATCCCAGGCCATATTGCCTTACGACCAGTACCTTTCCCGCTTCGCCGCCTATTTCCAGCAGGGCGACATGGAATCTAACGGCAAGTACATTACCAAGCAAGGCGAGGAAGTCGACTACCAGACCGGCCCCATCATCTGGGGCGAGCCCGGCACCAACGGCCAGCACGCTTTCTACCAGCTGATCCACCAGGGCACGAAGCTCATTCCCTGCGACTTCATCGGCTTCGCCAAGACGCTTAACCCCGTCGGCGACCATCACGTCAAACTGATGGCCAACTACTTCGCCCAGACGGAAGCCCTTGCTTTCGGCAAGACCAAAGATCAGCTCGCCGAGGAAGGCGTTCCAGAGGAACTGATCCCGCACAAGACCTTCAAGGGCAACCGTCCCACCAATTCCTTGCTCGCCAAGGAACTGACTCCCTCTACGCTCGGCCAGCTCGTCGCTCTCTATGAGCACAAGATCTTCACCCAGGGCGTGATCTGGAACATCTACAGTTTCGATCAGTGGGGAGTGGAGCTTGGCAAGATCCTGGCGAAAAAGATCCTGCCGGAACTGGAGAACGCTGGCGCTGAGCTGAAGCATGACGCTTCCACCAGCGCTCTGATCGAAAAGTTCCATTCTCTGAGAAAATAATTTTGGCGTTCCTCGCGGAGCGAAAAAGAAGAACGCACCCCCAAGCGAACTCACGGAGGACGCAAATCAAGGCAATGCACGCGTAGTCCGTGAGCGGGGGGTGCGTTCTTTTTTTCGCGCAGCGAACAGCGTTTTCTGCTACAATGGAATCGATGAATATTAAGGCGATTATCGATGAACTAAAAGCCACGCGCAGCGTCTCGGATGCTGAGCTCACGGCGCTTCTTACAACGGAAGACGCAGATGCTGTCGCATACCTTGCCGCCTGCGCCAGGGAAGTCCGCGAGAAAATCTACGGCAAGGCCGTGTATATCCGAGGCCTCATCGAGTTCACGAACTATTGCAAAAACGGCTGCTATTACTGCGGCATCAATTGCGGGAATATTAAGGCCGACCGCTACCGCCTTAGCGATGAGGAAATATTGGGTTGCGTAAAAGAGGGATATGAACTCGGTTTCCGAACTTTCGTTCTGCAGGGCGGCGAAGATCCTTTTTACACCGACGACAAGATCATTCATTTGATCCGTGAGATAAAGGCGATGCATCCCGATTGCGCCGTGACGCTTTCCATCGGAGAAAAGAGCGAAGCGAGCTACCGCGCCTTTTTTGAAGCGGGCGCCGACCGTTATCTCCTCCGCCACGAGACCGCCTCGCCCGAGCATTACGCGAAACTGCATCCCGCCAATCTCTCTTGGGAAAACCGCATGAACTGCCTTAAAACGCTGCGAAAAATCGGTTTTCAGGTCGGCTGTGGCATGATGGTCGGCTCTCCTTTCCAAACGATAGAAAACATTATCGCTGACCTTCGTTTCATTGCGGAATTCAAACCCGACATGTGCGGCATCGGTCCTTTTATTCCCCATAAAGACACGATCTTCAAAGACGAATCGCAGGGCGGACTTATGCTGACGCTGAAGCTTCTTTCCATCATCCGCCTTCTGCTGCCGGACGTTCTGCTTCCGGCCACTACCGCGCTCGGCACGATCGATCCCGAGGGCCGCGAAAAAGGCCTTAGGCACGGGGCGAACGTTGTTATGCCAAACCTGTCGCCGGTAAGCGTTCGCGACAAATACGCAATCTACGACGGGAAGATCTGCACCGGCAGCGAGTCGGCGGAATGCATCAGGTGCCTTTCCGCCCGCGTGGCTTGCGCGGGATATGAGATCGTAGTCGATCGCGGCGATCACAAGAAAATTTGACGATCATCGCGGAGCGAAAAAGAAGAACACATCCCTAAGCATTCCTCACGGAGGACGCAAATCAAGGCCATGCAAGCGTAGTCCGTGAGCGAGGGATGTGTTCTTTTTTTCGCGCAGCGAAGGATGCGGTTATTCAAATTCGATGGTCGAGGGCGGCTTCGGCGTGATGTCGTAGAGGACTCTGTTCACGCCGGGCACTTCCGCCACAACGCGGACCGCGACTTTGCGGAGCAGCTCGTAGGGGATCTGCGCGACTTCCGCGCTCATCGCGTCGGAGGAGAGGATAGCGCGCAGGCAGATGGCTTCCGCGAAGGTGCGGCGGCCGTCTTTCACGCCGGTAGACTTGAAGCCCGGGCAGACCGCGAAGTACTGCCAGATCTGCTTGTCGAGGCCGGCGTTCTTAATTTCTTCGCGCCAGATGGCGTCCGCCTCGCGGACAGCCGCCAGTTTTTCCCTTGTTATGGCGCCGACCACTCTGACGCCGAGTCCGGGGCCCGGGAAGGGCTGGCGCCAGACCTGCTCGTCGGGGAGGCCGAGGGCCGTGCCGACAGATCTCACTTCGTCCTTGAAGAGCCATTTCAGGGGCTCCAGGAGCTCAAAGTCGACATCCTCGGGAAGCCCGCCCACGTTGTGGTGCGATTTGACCATGCCTTTCTTGGAGAAGCTCTCGATGATGTCGGGATAGATGGTGCCCTGGAGGAGGAAGTCCATTTTGCCGAGTTTGGTGGATTCTTCCTCGAAGACGCGGATGAATTCCTCGCCGATGATCTTGCGTTTCTTTTCGGGGTCGTCGACGCCCGCCAGCTTAGTCAGGAAGCGCTCTTTGGCGTCGATCATGATGAGGTTCATCTTGAAGGTCTCCTTGAAGATCTTCTCGATGGATTCCGGCTCGTTCTTGCGCATGAGGCCGTGGTCGACGAAGACGCAGGTCAGCTGGTCGCCGACGGCGCGGTGGACGAGCGCGGCGCAGACCGAGCTGTCGACGCCGCCGGAGAGGGCGCAGAGGACCTTCTTGTCACCTACGGTCTTTTTAATTTCCTCGACGGCGTTCTCAATGAAGGATTCGACCGTCCAGTCCTGCTTGAAGCCGCAGGATTTGAAGAAGGCTAAGACTTCCTCGTTCGTTTTGAGGTTGCCCTTTTCGAGGACGGGGACGCCGAAGGGTTTCAGGACGGAGAGGTCGCATTCGCTCTCGTCGTCGCCGATGGCCACGATGGCTTTGGGCTTGACGGTTGGATCGATCTTTTCTATGGGCAAAACTTCGCAGTAAACGTTCGCGGATCTAGCCTGTTTGGCGACTTTCTGGTTGTTGTGAGCGCCGAAATCGGCGATCAAAAGAAGTTCTTTGTTCATAATCGTAAGGGGGGATTGGTTATACGGAAAAATTGTGTCAAAATCCTCTTTCAAATTCAAGGGGGCGAAGAGAGCCGATTTTTTGCTAAAATGTATATATGAATCATTTGCTATCTATGGCGCAGCTGCGCCGGTTCATAGCTATCCTGCATCCCGGGGTGTGGGATATCGTCGAGATATTGGTAATGGCTACGGTCTTTTACCTTATCATCTCGTTCGCTTCCAGGACGCGCACGGTCTCGCTCTTAAAGGGTCTGTGCGTTCTGGCTCTGGTCTATATTCTGGCGAATGCGCTGCCGCTTATGACGATAAGGACGCTTATCTCGGATCTTTTGCCCTCCATCGTTCTGTGCATCGTGGTGCTCTTCGCGCCGGAACTTAGGCGCGGCCTTACCGAGCTCGGCAAGAACACGACTTTCAAGAGGACTAAGCAGACGAACGCCCCCGTCAGGGAGATCTACAACGCGGTAGTCGCCCTTTCCGAGCAGAAATGCGGCGCTCTCATCGCTATCGAACGCCACGTCGGTCTGCACGGATATGTCGCGCCGAGCGGTGTCGTCATAGACGCCGACGTTTCGACGCCCCTGCTTTTGAACATCTTTTATCCAAAATCCCCGCTGCATGACGGCGCGGTCCTCGTGATCGGCCGCAAGATCCACGCGGCGGCCTGCCACGTGCCCCTTAGTACCAAGCAGTTGGCGCAGCTTATGGGCACGAGGCACTGCGCGGGACTCGGATTGAGCGAAGAGACCGACGCTTTGGTCATCTGCGTTTCCGAGGAGACCGGGCATATCTCGCTCTTTGAGGACGGACGCTGGGACAGGAACGTTCCCGCTTCCAACCTTCTGAAGCGTCTTTTGGAAGTTTACGCTTAATGCTCTACCACAGGCAATATTCTTATCTTCGTCTGATGATGTGGGGCGACGCGATCTGCGCCGCTGTCGGCTTGCTGTTGGCTTACGCTCTGCGCTATGTCTTGTCGAGCTGGTACGCCAGCAACGCGTCCGGCATTCCCTTGTGGTTTCCGGCCATCCCGCCCTATGAGGAAGGCTTCTTCTTGAAGGAACTTTTGTGGACGCTGCCGGCCTGCATGCTGGTGTGGCCGCTCTGCCTTGGGCATTACGGGCTCTACGACACGGAGCGCCAGCGCGACTGGAAGAGAAGGAGAGTTCTTATTCTCCAGGGTTCGCTTCTCGCCGCTGTCATCCTGATGACCTTGATCTTCGTCTTCAAGCTGGAATATACCGCCCGTATCGTTGTCGTCGGCACGGCCTTTCTGACTGCCGGCCTGCTGGAATTGAAAGAGCTCATTCTGAAGCGCTACCGCGTCATGAAAGACAGGCAGGACGATTTCCACCTGCTTATCCTGAGGAAAGGAGATGAGAGCGAAGACGAGCGCAAAACTTTGGAGCGCTACAGCGAGTGGGGCGCCAAGCAGGTGAGAGTCTTGAGCCTGGAAGGCTTGGACGAGGAGACGCTGACGAAGGCCCTTATCGAGGGCGAAGTGGACGAGATCGCCTGCTTCTGTCCTTTGGAAGAGCTGTTCCGCTTCTGGCCGCTTATCAAGGCCGGCGGCGTCATGGGTCTGCAGACGGTCTGCTATTTCCCGACCGACAAGGGATTCGAGAGGATCGCGGTCTCCAAGAACGAGGGCATAAACGCGCTGTCTCTGAACAAGACTTCCCCGGATCTGGGCGCCCTTACGGTGAAACTGATCTTCGACAAGATCTTCGCTTTTATTTTGCTCATCCTGCTTTCGCCGCTGTTCCTCATCATCGCGATACTGGTCAAGCAGAGCAGCAAAGGTCCGGTCTTCTGGCGGCAGACCAGAGTCGGACGCAACGGGCACCTTTTCACGCTCTACAAGTTCCGCTCGATGGTCGCGGACGCCGAGGAGAAGAAAGAGGAGCTCATGAGCAAAAACGAAGTCGAGGGCTGGGCTTTCAAGATGGAAAGAGACCCGAGAGTGACGCCTGTGGGACGCTTTTTGCGCCGCTTCTCGCTTGACGAACTGCCGCAGCTCTGGAACGTCGTCTTAGGCTCCATGAGCCTTGTGGGGCCCCGTCCTTCTTTGCCCGAGGAAGTCGAGCATTTCGCTCCCGGCGAAAGGCGCCGTCTTTCCATGAAGCCCGGCATGACGGGCCTCTGGCAGGTCAGCGGGCGCCATACGCTCCCCATCGAGCGCTGGATAAGCTTAGACCTCGAGTACGTCGACAACTGGTCGCTGCTTTTGGATGTCAAGATACTTTTCAAAACGATCGTTGCGGTCCTCAAAGGATCGGGGAGATGATCATGAGATTTATTCCGCTTCTGCTTTTGACTTTTCTGCTTTTCGGCTGCGCCGCCACGCAGGACGAAAAGACTGATTACAACACCATCTACATGGAGCGCTGCCTTTCCAGCGGCATGATGGCCGTAGGGCTTGACGACGTTTTGAGAAGCGAAACGGGGCTCCCCGGCATCGACGGCATGTACATCGCCAACGTCGAGCAGGGCTCGGCCGCGGCGGCCGCCCACATCAAGACCGGCGACGTCCTTCTGCAGATAGGCGACGAGCAGGTCTATGACAAGGAGACTTTCGCCAAGGCTTTCCTGAAAGAGGAAGGCAACAAGACGACCAAGGTCAAGATCTACCGGGGCGGCGGCATCCTAACTTTCGATTTCCCCCTGACGCTTTGAGAATGGGCTGCGTTTTTGCCGTTGACATAGGGAACACAAGAGTCTCCTACGTTTTTTTGCGTAATGGCAAGATCATCCGCAAGGGATATCTTGAGGATCTTTCCGTCGAGGCTTTGAAGGCCGCGCTTTCCGGGAAGAAGATCGACGGCTGCGTCTTCGCTTCCGTCGTTCCCAAAAGAAGCGGACAATTGAAGGCCGCTTTGAAAAAGCTTGATCCGAAGCTTAACGTTGTCCAGCTGACCTGGGAGAAGGTCTCCCTTAAACTTCCCAATACGATAACCGTGAAAGGCATGACGCCGGGAGCCGACAGGGCCGCCAACGCTTATTTGCTTTACCGTCTCGGGGAATTCCCGGCCGTAAGCATAGACGCCGGCACGGCGCTGACCACCGAGATACTGGACAAAACAGGCGCTTTCATCGGAGGCGTCATCGTTCCGGGCGCTAGGCTCCAGTGGCAGAGCCTCTCCGAGAAGACCGCCCAGCTGAAAGGCCTGGAATATCCTGAAAAGACGGACGGACTTTTCGGAAACAATTCCGAGCGCGCCATGAAGAACGGCATAGGCTCCGTGCTTATTTTCGGCTTGATCGAACTGATCAAGAAGACCGAGAAGGAAGTTCTGGGCAGAAAGTTCAAAAAGATCGTCTTCACGGGCGGCGGCGCCGAGCTTTACCACGAAGCCGTAGATCTGAGTTTCCCCAAAGCCGAGTACGATCCCGACTTTACCCTGAAGGCCCTGGAAAGGTTCTACCTTGACGAAATAGATTCATGAGTCTTAAGATTGACAACGTAAAGAAAAGCTTCGGGACACAGGCGGTCCTGAGGGGCATCTCCTTTGAGGTGGAGCAGGGCGAATTCTTTTTCCTACTCGGTTCCTCGGGCTGCGGCAAATCGACGCTTTTAAGGATCATCTCCGGCCTTGCCGATCCCGACGAGGGCAGGATCATAATGGGCGGCGAGGATGTGACGAAGCTTCCCGCGGAAAAGCGGGGAGTAGGTCTGGTCTTCCAGAATTACGCGCTCTGGCCGCACATGACGGTCTTTGACAACGTGGCCTTCGGGCTGCAGGTCAAAAAGCTCGGCAAAGACGAAGTTAAAAGCAAGGTCGCGAAAGTCCTGAGGGACGTGAGACTGGAGGGCTTGGAAAAGCGCTATCCCGCCGAATTGAGCGGCGGCCAGCAGCAGAGAGTGGCCCTCGCCAGGGCGCTCGTCATCGAGCCGAAACTCGTTTTGCTCGACGAACCGCTTTCCAATCTGGACGCCAATCTCAGGCTCGAGATGCGCTCCGAATTAAGGCGCATCCACAAAGAGCTCGGCCTTACCATGATCTACGTCACGCACGACCAAAAAGAGGCGCTGTCGCTGGCCGACAGAGTGGCCCTCATGCACGAAGGGAAGCTGGAGCAGCTGGGAAGCCCGACGGAGCTTTACAGAAGGCCGGCCACCAAATTCGCCGCGGGTTTCCTGGGCGAAACGAATTTTCTGAAAGGCAAGGCCCTCAAAAAGAAGGAAACAGGTTGGGAAATAGAAACGCCCTGGGGCTTGAGCGAGATCACCAATGATCAGGCCGTGGGCTTGGAGACAGGGAAAGCGCTCTCGATCAGCGTCAGACCCGAGGATCTGGTCTTGTCCGGCGAGGACTCCGCCCCGCATTTCAAGGGAAAGATCGCGGAAAACAATTTCCTCGGCGACACCACCCAGCTCGTTCTGGAAGCGAAGGGCGAGAGGCTTCTTCTGGAAACGCTCTCCGCGTCTGATATCAAGGTGGGCGAAGAGATAAAAGTCTGGCCTAAGACTAAGGACATCATGGCCTACGGGGAATAAGATGCGCAAGGCTCCCTTTTACGTTTTCGTTTCAGTGCTGGCGCTCTTCTTTTTCGCTTTCCTGATCTTTCCCTTGTTCGGAATATTGAAGTCCTCCGTCTGGGACGGGGAACATTTTACTTTCGCTTATCTCGCGGCGGTCTTCCAGAACCAGAGCATCAGGGCCTCCTTTTTCAACAGCCTTTTCATCGGCGTCGCCGTAACGATCCTCACGACTTTCATAAGCCTGCCCTTGGCCTATTTTTTTACCAGGACGACCTTCCCTCTGCAGCGGCTGTTCTCCGGCCTCGTGCTTCTGCCGATGATCATGCCGCCTTTTGTGGGCGCGCTGGGAATGCGCTACCTTTTCGCGCGCTGCGGCTCCGTCAATATGCTTTTTGGGTGCGATGTCGACTGGCTGGGAGGCGGGGGGCTCTTCGGCGTAGTGCTTTTGGAAGCTCTGCACCTTTACCCCATCATGTACCTTAACGTGACAGCTTCCCTTGCCAGCCTTGACGAGTCGCTCTTGGAAGCGGCGAGGATGACGGGCGCCAAACCTCTGACCATCTGGCGCAAGATCATTCTCCCGCTCTTTCTGCCGGGCTATTTTGCGGGCGCCATCTTAGTTTTCATCTGGGCTTTCACGGATCTGGGAACGCCTTTGATCTTCGAATTCCGCAATTGCCTGGCTGTCAACATTTTTGACCGCGTGACGGACATGCACTCCAACGCCGTGGGCTACGCCCTGGTGCTTCTTATGCTCCTTGCCACCTGCGTTTTCTTCCTTATCAGCAAGGCGCTTTCCAAGGATGTTAGGGTGATCTCCACTTCCAAGGGAGCGCAGGGAACTAGCGGCAAAAAGCTCTCCGTCCCCACGCTCGTTTTCGTCTACGCTTTCCTTGCCGTGGTAACGCTCTTCGCGCTTCTGCCGCACATCAGCGTCATTCTCGTGGCCGTATCTGACAAGTGGTTCATGACGGTCCTGCCGGAAACCTACACCACCCGCCACTTCGTCGGGGCCTTCACGCACAAGCTGGCTGTTTCCGGCATCCGCAACTCCCTTTTCCTAAGCTCGGCGGCCACGGCCTGCGACATAATTCTGGGCATAATGGTCGGCTATCTTTTGGCCCGCAACAAGGGCTGGTGGCGCGAAGCGCTTGACGCGCTCATCATGCTGCCTCTGGCGGTGCCGGGCATCGTTCTGGCCTTCTCTTACCTTTCCACCTTCTCAGGAACGAAGCTCGACCCTCTTAAGGATCCGACCGCGCTGCTCATAATCTGCTATAGCGTAAGAAGGCTTCCCTACATCGTGCGTTCCGTTTACGCGGGCTTCCAGCACATTGGCGAGGCGATGGAGGAGGCGGGGAGAAGTTTGGGCGCCGGTTTCGCGCGCGTCACAAGGGACATTACGCTCCCGCTGCTCTCGACGCACATAGCGGCCGGGGCGATCCTGACGTTCGCTTTCTGCATGTTTGAAGTGGGTGCCACGATCCTTCTGGCGGCCAGGGAATGGGATTACCCAATCGCCAAGACTATCTACACCCTGAACATGCGTCTGGGCGACGGACCCTGCATCGCTTCCGCCATGGGCGTGATAGGCATGGTCCTTTTGGGCGCCTGTCTGCTTATTTCCGGGGCGCTGCTTGGCAAAAAGATGGGCGAGATCTTCCGCGGCTCGTCCAACTAAGCGATAAATTCGCTTATTATGCTAAAATAGATAGATAATTCAAAAAACGGAGAAAAATATGAAAAAACTTTTGCTTTTAGCCCTTTCTTTGGTCTTCATCTTAGCCGCCTGCAAAGCCAAGACGGAAGAACCGAAGGCGCCGGCTCCCGAAACGGACAGCGCCGTGTCGGAAGAGGCTCAGAACGCCCAGCAGCAGGCCTACCAGAAGATCATGCAGATCAATATGGAGATCATGCAGGATCTGAAGACCGCCCTGGAAACTGACGACTATAAGGCCCTTAATGAAAAAATAGACGCTTTGAAAGAGGAAAACGCCGACGATCAGCTCGTCCAGAAGGCGCTGCTCGGCGTGAAATTCACCGCGCTTCTCTTCTCCGGAGATAACGAGGCCGCTGAAAAGCTTGTAGAAGAACTGCCTGATGCCGAGCTTAAGCAGCAGATCATGGAGAAAAAGGAACAGGCCTTCTCTAAGGGCAACGTCGATCTTACGAAAGCCAACCTTTGCTACCAGTTCGGGATGGAAGAAAAGGGCAACGCTCTTCTCGAATCCGTTCTGGAAAACGAAAAGGACAAGACCCTTCTGCAGATGGCGACGGTCCTGAAGGCCAGGAATTTCCTTATGAAAGGGGACTCCGAGAATTTTGAAAAGACCATGCAGGCCGCCATCGACATCGATCCGACCAGCGAACTCTCCCAGAACATCTCCGCCCAAATGACCGCCGTCAGCCAGATGATGAAGGCCCAGGAAGAGACCGAGCAGGAAGAGACCGAACAGGAAAAGAGCGAAGAAACCGAGGACGCCATCAAGGAACCCGCCGAATAAGAATAACAATTAATCAAGGATAAACAATATGAAATCATTTTTAGTCTTACTGGCTATGCTCCTTACTCTGACCGCTTGTCAGAAAGGGCAGGACAAGAACAAAGTTGAAGTTAAAACTCCCGCTCAGGAAGAGACCGCCGCGGTCGACACTGAAGTCGAAGTCACGGAAACCGCCGAGACCGCTGTTGAGCCCGAGGAAGGCACCGTGATGCCGGAAGACGAAGGCATCTGGACCGTCAATTTTGAATTCGCGAAGAAGATCGCCAAGGAAAAAGACCTCAATCTGCTCCTCCTCTTCACCGGCTCCGACTGGTGTGTTTGGTGCAAGAAACTCAACGAGGAAGTCTTCAGCCAGGAAGCTTTCCAGCAGGAAGTCGTCAAAATGTTCGTGCCCGTCAAGTTTGACTTCCCCAGCAGCTTCAAGTTCCCCAAAGAGATCGCTGACGGCTACGCGGCCGAAAGAGACAAATACGGCGTCAGGGGATATCCGACGGTCGTTCTGACCGACTGCGATGGCAACGCTTTCGCCGTCTGCGGATATCAGCCGGGCGGAGCCGAAGGCTACATCACGCTGCTCAACAATCTTGTTGACGGCAAGAAAGAGCTGGAAGCCAAGGTCGCCGAACTGAAAGACGGCGACGCAGCCGCGGTCTCCGAGCTTTACAACGCCCTGGAAGAATACTCCGAAAAGTTCAAAGACTCTCCCTGCGTCAAGGAAGGCCTCAAGAAATACTATGACATCTGCCGCGAAAAGAGCCCCGAGATCTCCAGAGCTTTGGAAAGGGAAGAAAAGATCAAGCAGCGCCTTGCCGAGATCGACGAACAGTACAAGATCGGCCCCGGATACGATCCCTCCGAGGCTACTCCGGAAAAGGCCCAGCAGGCTGTGGCCGATTACGAGGCTGTGATCAACTCCTTCTCCTTGGAAGGCGAGAAGAAGCAGGAAGTCTTGATGAAGATGGCCTTCGCTTACATCACCGTCCAGGAAGACGAGAAAGCCCAGGAATATCTTGACAAGGCCGTGGAAGCCGCGCCTGAATCCGAGATCGCCGAGATGATCAAAGAGACGCGCAGCGCCCAGGAAGTCGAGGAACTGATGGAGAACGTCAACCAGATGGTCATCGACGACAAGAAAGACGAAGCGATCCAGGCTCTCGACAAAAGGCTTGAGACCGAGGAAGACATGAACAACAAGATCATGCTGACCAGCGTCAAGGCCGAGATCCAGGTCCTCTTCGACGACATCGAAGGCGCCAAGGAAAACTTCAACAAGTGCATCGAAATGTGCGGCAACGAGGAAGCCACGGAACAGTTCAAGACCCGCCTCAACGAGCTTGATCCATTCAACAAGACCGTGACGCAGTCCCAGCTGTACGCTCTGCGCGGCAATCCTGCCGAAATGGCCGCGGCCATCGAGAAAGCCATCGAGCAGTACAACCCCGATCCCGCCTCTTTGCAGAAAGCCCTTGTCATGCAGGCCCAGGCCTACATGGAAGCCAGAGACGAAGCCAAGGCCAAGGAGGCCATAAAGAAAGCCATCGACGTCGATCCCGAGACCGACCTGGCCAAGGAGCTGAGCGAAAACTTAAAGAGAATGGAAGCGATGCAGGCCGCCATGCAGAAGAGACTGGAAGAGCAGAAAGCCAATGCCGAAGAGTCCGGCGAGGGATCCGAAGCTAAGGAATGACGTCTCCTAGGAAAATAGAGCTTCCCCTTACGAAGGATATCGCGGGAGATCTTAGAGCCGGAGAGTATGTTCTGCTCTCCGGCACTTTGTACACCGCGAGAGACGCCGCTCACAAAAGGCTCGTTGAAGCCTTGGAGAGAGGCGAAGCGCTTCCTTTCCCTCCGGAAGGAGCCACCATCTATTACACCGGCCCGACGCCGGCGCCCCCGGGACGCGTCATCGGCTCAGCCGGCCCTACGACCGCTTATCGTATGGACCCCTATGTCGAACCCTTGCTGAAAGCCGGCGTACTCGGCATGATCGGCAAAGGGGCGAGGAAGGGGAACGTCCCCGAACTCATAAAAAAATACGGAGCGGTCTATTTCGCCGCGCCGGGAGGCTGCGGCGCCCTTTTGGGCAAAAGCATAATCGAATGCGAGATCATCGCTTATCCTGATCTCGGCACGGAAGCCGTGAGGAAATTGAAAGTCGTCGATTTCCCGGCCTTCGTTGCCCAGGACAGTTTCGGCAACAGCATATACTAAACGCCAAACACCAAAAACCAAAATGAAAAAAAGCATCGTTTTAACGCTATTCGCGGCGCTCTTTGCAATCAGCTCTTTTTGCGACGAAGCCCTGTCGAATCCCTTCTCTTTCCGCACCAAAGCGGAAATGGAGCAGACCGTTTTATTGAAATCCACCGACCCCATCTATTACAGCGAAGATCTGGCGGACGGCGAACCCGAGTCAGTCACCATCAAAGTGCAGGATCTGGACAACCCTGTCTGGGAGGAAGTTCTCTTCACTTTGACGGCGCCCTTTGAAGACGGCACTTTCTGCTGGGATTACTATCAGCAGGAATATAGGAATCTGCCCGCCGGCCACACCTACATGCTTTCGGCATGGATCAAGTCAAGCCCGGTAGGCAAATATTACTTTCATACCATCAAGATCGTGCCCGAACCGGCAGTTTTTCTCCTCTTCGGCATCATAGGCTTCCTTTTCCTCAGGAAACGCGTGAGAAGCCTTGTTTCCGTCATTGTTGCTTTCGCTATGATTGGCGCCTTCAGCGCCAGGGCGGAAGGCGTAGTTGGCGAAGTTACGGCCCAGCAGCTCTTCCCCTTCGAAAGAACGGTAGTTGTCAATTACACGCTGGAATCGGATGAGAACGACGAATTCACCGTTGACTTCTTCTGCACTCCGGACAACGGATCTACCTTCTACAAGCTCTCCGAATACGGAACGCTTTCAGGCGAAGGAACGGAAGGAACGGTTAGCGGCAACGGCAAGCACAAAACCTACTGGACCCCAGGACCGGACTTTGATGAGATCGGAAGCGAAAGCATGATGGTGAAAGTCGTGGCCGAGGTCGTTCCGCCTCCTCCGAAAACTTTCATGACCATCGACCTTACCGACGGTTCCGTCAGCTATTCCCCTGAAGAACCCACGGGCGGCTGGACGGAAGAATACAAGACCACCAAGCTGGCTCTGAAGCGCATCGAGGCGGGAACTTTCTATATGGGCACGCCGACGGATGCTGTCTCACCTCACAGGGACTCCAAGGACTGTGTAAAGCATGAAGTCACTTTGACGAAGGCCTTCTACGTCGGCGTCTTTGAGGTGACGCAGAAACAGTACCAGCTTATCACCGGAACGGACCCCTCAAATTTCAAAGGTGACAACAGGCCGGTGGAAGGCATCAGCTACAACACCATCACGGGCGAAGGCGGCTTCTTCGCGCTTCTGAACGAAAGGACCGGCCTGACTTTCGGACTGCCGACCGAGGCGCAGTGGGAATACGCCTGCCGGGCCGGAACGGATACGGATCTGAACGACGGGGAAAATCTGACGAACGGGGGAACTGAAGATCTGAAAATGAACGAGGTCGGCCGTTATGGCTACAATAAAAATTTCCCACAAGGCGGATATCAATACTATGAACACACAGTCGTAGGCCTCTATCGTCCCAACGGCTGGGGTCTCTACGACATGCACGGCAACGTCTGTGAATATTGCCGCGACTTTATCAGCCCTTACAACGGTACTGAACCTGTGACTGACCAAGTGGGGCAGACCTCATCCAATTATTTGACAGTCCGCGGCGGCTTTTTCTCAAGCAACCCTATTGATTGCCGCTCTGCTTCCCGCTCCTTCCAGACCAAAGTCTCAACCGCTAACTCTAGAGGCTTCCGTGTCTTCATGCAAATAGAAGAATAGCTGACGTCTGTTTTGGAAAAAAGGCCGCGGTCAAACCGCGGCCTTTTTTTATTCCAAAACGCGGGCTTTTACGGGGCAGAGCTTTCGGAAAGCTTCGAGATCCAGAAGGGTTGGAGCGTTTTCGTCAAAGCCCGGATCAAAGGCGCGGCCGCAGGCCGCGTATTTGCCGCCGGAAGCTGGATTGTAGGGGAGAAAATCCACTGAGGTGAGATTTTTGAGTTCTTTGGCCAAGTTTGCCACGGCGGTCAGGTTTTCTTCACTGTCGGTCACGTTCGGAATTAGGGGCAGCCTGAAACAGTAGGGCGTCGCGCATTCTTTGTCGAGGCGCCTGATGTTTTCGAGGATGAGCGCGGAGCCTTGTCCGGTCCAATGTCTGGCTTTTTCATTATCCAGCACTTTCAGTCCGACGTGCAAACTTTCGGCTTTTTCCGCCAGGGTTTTCAGCTTTTGGTAATCGCCGTGACAGGAGGTGTCGATTATGGATGGGAGAGCGTTTTTGGTGAGGTCCAGGACTTCCAGGAGAAAGTCGGCCTGCGAAAGGGGCTCGCCTCCGGAAAAAGTCACGCCGTCCAGAAGGTCTTTTTTGTCCAGGAGATATTCCGCCAGTTTTCGCGGGCTCCAAACCTCTCCCGCCAGCCTTTGTCCGCCGGGAAAAGTCAGAAGTTCGGGAGCGGGGGACTGGCCTTCCGGACTGTGGCACCATCTGCAGCGCAGGGGGCAGCCTTTCAGGAAAACGGTTATTCTGAGCCCGGGACCGTCGTGGATGGAAGCTTCCGCTATGTCGAATACAAGGCCCTGCATAATTACGCGCCGAAAGCCTGGCGCCCGATGATCTGATCCTGGTAGGGCTTTGAAAGTTCCACGAAATAGCCGCTCCAGCCCCAGACGCGGACTATGAGGTCGCGGTAGTTTTCAGGGTGTACCTGGGCGTCGCGAAGTTTGTCGGGGTTCAGGGTGTTCAATTGCAGCTGCTGGCATCCGAGCTTGACGAAGGCCTGGATAAGCTTGACGACTTTTTGAAGGGCTTCCTCGTTCCTGAAGTAGGCATCCGATAGCTCCAGCGTGATGGGGCCGCCGTTGCAGAGAGGTCCGTAGTCTATTTTGCCATAGGTCTCAAGCTCGCTGATCGCTCCCCGGACTTTGACGCCGGGGGAAGGGGCGAGGCTGGAGCCGATGAAGTCGCCGTATTTGCGGCCGTCGGCAGTGGCTTTCAGTTTCTGGCCTTCCTTTTTCTCGGTCATGAGAACATAGTGCTGGGCGGAGCCGGTGCCCGGCCTTATGCGGCCGCCGCGGCCGTTGTCCTCTATCTTTGACAAGGTGTCGGCAAAGATCTCGAACAGGCGTTTCATGAGGGAATCGGCGTAATCGTCGTTGTTGCCGACCTTGTGGGGGACGTCTTTTATCATTTGCCTCAGCTCCTCGTCGTTCTCGTAGTCGCTTTCCAAGGCGGCCAGGAGTCTTTCGGGGGGAACTTGCTTTTTCTCGAAGATAAGGTATTTGACCGCCGCCAGGGCGTCGGCGGCGTTGGCGGAGCCGCAGCCGTGGCAGCCGTAGTGGTAGTGGCTTCCGCCGCCGTTGTTCAGGTCGCGCCCTTTTGCGAGCGTGTTTTTGGAAAAGAGGGAAAGGATGGGATCGGGAAGGAAATACCACGCTCTTTCGCAGACGCGCCTGAAGCCTTTCGCCTGTTCTTCGAAGGCCTCTTCCAGGCGTTTCATTATGCCGTCGAAATCATCGCCTGCTTTGAGCCCGGATCTGATGGCGCGGTCGGCGGCCAGGGGGAAATTCATGGCGAAGAGGTTCGGCGTGTCCCGGCCGTCCTCCACCACGAACTCCCAGCAGGCCGCGACGGTGTAGTTCCTGGCGGCCTCGAGGTCGTAGCCGAAGCGCACCAGACTATCTATCACCACTTCGTCGTTACTGTATTGGGGGAAGCCCAGGCCTCTGCGCGTCAATTTGGCGGCGGCCATGAGAAGGTCGTCCGGAGTATTTGAATCCACCCTCAGGTTGATCTTGGGGTCGATAAGCCCGATATCCTCCGAGGCCTCGAGGCACATGTAGGTCAGGGGATTCACGGCAGGTTTTCCTAACCTGTCGCAGCCGCCCAGCATCATACTCTGTCCGTTGTCGCCCAACTGAACGCCTTTGTAAAGGTCGGCGTCCCTGGAGAGGGAAATGAAGAACTCCTCCAGAAGCTCAAAGGCCTCGTCTTTTGTGAGAACGCCTGTCTCCAGGTCAGATTTTAGATACGGCCACATATATTGGTCGAAGCGGCCGAAACCTATGTGCTGGCCGCCCGCCGATCTGATCACGGAGGATATGAAGCGAAGGGACTGCAGGGCTTCGTGGAAACTTTCCGCGGGAGAGAGGGGGACTTTTTCCAAAAGGGCGCGCTGAAGTGGTTCTTCGGCGGCTAATGAGTAACGTTTGGCAAAGCTTGCCACGGCGTCTATGGCCGCGATGGCGTTGGTTAAGAAATCGACCGCCTCGGGATCGGCACTTTTCTTTTCCAAAGCTTTTTGGCAGGCGGCTCTGCGGCCGAGGAGACCTTCTTTTAGGAGAAGAGACCAATCCGGGGTCAGGTTTTCTATCACGTCGGTGTGCCTGGTCCCGTCCAGGCCGGCCATGGGAAACTCTAGGTTGCCTTCTATGGTCCTGGTGAAGATGATCCTTTCCCCGGGGAAGACCAGCGGGGTCTCCCTTTCCAGGATATACTCGTAGACGAGGCGGCCGCGGGCGTTCAGGCTCAGGCCCACCGATCGGGCATCCAGATCGTTTGCGATCTCGGAGGAGGAGATTGCGCGCCGGAACCGGTGGTAATAACCGTTGCGGACGGCTTCTCTCAAACTTTGCGTTCTCGGGTTCATTTGAGAATATTGTAGCATAAGCGGAAGCGGTTCCGCAAAGCGAAAAACGGGTCTTTTGAACGGCTTTTTCACAGGCCTTTTATGTGTGTTAGCTTACTGAAAACCAAATAGTTATATTAGGTAGGGGAGAGGACTCTGAAAGCGGTGGTTGATTTTAAACACCCTTTCTGATATCATTGTTCTCACCCATCGTAAAAAAGCGCGGAAAGCATTTTCTACGGTGCTGAAAAAAACATACCTCATACGCGTCGCGAATAGATGCAGACGCTAACGAAGATCTAGACACCGAATAGATGGATGTCTTGTCAGAAGTGAAAATATGTGGTTAACAACATATAAAAAATTTTTTTAATTCATTACATAATCCAAACCATTGGAGAAATTTTATGGCTAAGGAAACTTACAACAGAACTAAGCCCCACGTGAACGTCGGTACGATCGGTCACATCGACCACGGCAAATCCACGACCACCGCTGCCTTGACGAAAGTTTTGGCTGAGAAAGGTCTGTCCAAATTCGTGCCCTACTCTGAAGTCACCAAGGCTTCCGCCTCCCAGGGCTTCCGTAACGAAAGCAAAACCCTGACGATCGCCACCTCCCACGTCGAGTACGAGAGCGAGACCCGTCACTATGCCCACATCGACTGCCCGGGGCACGCCGACTACATCAAGAACATGATCACCGGCGCCGCTCAGATGGACGGCTCTATTCTGGTTGTTGCCGCTGATGACGGCCCCATGCCCCAGACCCGCGAGCACATCCTGCTTGCCCGTCAGGTCGGCGTCCCCGCCATCGTTGTTTTCTTGAACAAAGTTGACCTGGTCGACGATCCCGAGCTTCTCGAACTCGTCGAAATGGAACTCAGAGAGCTCCTGACCAAGTACGACTTCCCGGGCGACGAGATCCCCATCATCCGCGGTTCCGCTCTTAAGGCCATCGAAGGCGATCCGAAGTACGTCCAGAGCATCATGGATCTGGTCCACGCCCTCGACACCTATATTCCTGAGCCCCAGCGTCTGACCGACAAGCCGTTCCTGATGGCTGTTGAGGACGTCTTCTCCATCTCCGGCCGCGGCACCGTCGCTACCGGCCGTATCGAGCAGGGCGTCGTCCACGTTGGTGACGAAGTTGAGATCCTCGGTCTCCGCGAGACCCAGAAATCCACCGTCACGGGCGTTGAAATGTTCAGAAAGCAGCTTGAAGAAGGCCAGGCTGGCGACAACGTCGGTCTGCTTCTCCGCGGCATTGACAAGGACGCCATTATGCGCGGCCAGGTCGTTGCTAAGCCCGGTTCCATTCACCCCCACACCAAGTTCATCGGTGAAGTGTACATCCTGACCAAGGAAGAGGGTGGACGTCATACCCCGTTCTTCAAAGGCTATCGTCCGCAGTTCTACTTCCGCACGACTGACGTAACCGGTTCCATCGAGCTCCCCGAGGGCGTCGAGATGGTCATGCCTGGCGACCACGTGACGATCAACGTCGAACTGATCACCCCGATCGCCATGGAGAAGGGTCTTAAGTTCGCTATCCGCGAAGGCGGCCACACCGTCGGTTCCGGTCAGGTTACCGAGATCAAAGAATAATTAGTAATTAGGAAATAATAATGTCTGACGAACAGCGCATTAGGATCAAACTGCGCGCGTATGACCATCGCGTGCTTGACGCTTCCACGCAGGATATCGTCGAGACGGCAAAGAGCACGGGGGCCCTCGTTACGGGCCCCATCCCTCTGCCGACGCAGATTGAAAAATACACCGTGAACCGCAGCCCGCACGTCAATAAGAAGAGCCGCGAACAGTTCGAACAGAGGACTCATAACCGCCTCATCGACATCGTCTGCCCGACTGCCAAGACAGTTGACGGCTTGAAGAAGCTGAATCTGCCCGCCGGTGTTGACATCCAGATCAAGGTGCTCTAATAGAGCGCTCTCATTTGAAGAAGTAATAATAGAGGAAAAGCAATGCTGCTTGGAAGAAAGATAGGAATGACGCAAGTCTACCGCGAAGACGGAACGGCCGTGGCCGTGACCGTCGTTCAGGCCGGACCCTGCGTCGTGTTGCAGAAGAAACCTGCCGAAAAGAACGGCGGCGTGAACGCAGTGCAGCTTGGATTTGAACCGATAAAGGATAAAGCCGCGAAGAAGCCCCAGCTCGGCCACGCCAAGAAGGCCGGCCAGGCCCAGGCTTACCGCTTCTGCCGCGATATGCGCGTGGAAAACCTGGACGACTACGAAGTCGGTCAGACCATCGGCGTGGAACAGTTCACGGTCGGCCAGACGGTCGACGTGATCGGCACCTCCCGCGGTATGGGCTACCAGGGCGTCATCAAGCGCCACCATCACCATGGCGGCGGCGACGCTCACGGCTCCATGTTCCACCGTTCCACCGGCGGTATCAGCTCAAGCGCGTATCCTTCACGTGTTTTCAAACTGCGCGGCATGCCCGGTCAGATGGGCAATGAGCGCGTTACTGTCCAGAGCCTGACGGTTGAGACGATCGATGCCAATGAGAATCTGATCGCCATCCGCGGCGCTGTTCCGGGCCCCAAGACCGGTCTCGTGATCGTCCGCCCGGGCGTTAAAGCCAAGGTTCAGAAATAAAAAGGAACTATAATAAATGGCATCATTAACAAAGATTAACATCGCGGGCGAGAAGACGGGCACTGTGGAAGTCAATGATACTTTCATGAACTTCCCCTACAATCCCGAACTCGTGCATGACTGTGTGGTCGCTCAGCTGGCCAACAAGCGTCAGGGCAACGCCTCTACGCTGACCAAGTCTGAAGTGAACCTCACGAAGAAGAAACCTTTCCGTCAGAAAGGCACCGGCAATGCCCGCGCCGGTTATTTCGCTTCCCCTGTGAGGCGCGGCGGCGGCATCGCCCACGGCCCTCATCCCAGAAGCTATGAACTGAAGATAAACAAGAAGCAGCGCCGCATCGCCCTTTACGGCACGATCGCCCAGATGATGCGCGACGGCTCCGTTTCCGTGATCTCCGATTGGAATTTCGAGAAGCCCCAGACGAAAGTCATGGCCGGCCTCAAGAAAGCCCTCGAGTCCCGCAAACTGATGCTGGTCGGACTGCCCGGCGACGAATACGCCTGCCTGTCCACCCGCAACATCGAGAACGCGCTCTTCGTCATCACCGACCGGGTGAACGTTTTTGATCTCGTGAACGCCACCGAGGTGGTCCTCTCCGAGGCCGCCTACAAAGTCCTGGAAGAGCGTTTCCTGGCCAGCCAGAATATTAAGGAGGAAAAATGAAGAATCCCTCTGAAATAATCAAGAGCCAGATCATCTCGGAAAAGGGGACCTTCCTCGCCGAGACCGCCAACCAGTACATCTTCAAAGTGGCTGCTGACGCCAATAAGATCGAGGTCAAGGCCGCCGTTGAGGCGCTTTACCAGGTCAAAGTAGAGGAAGTGCAGATCCTTAACCGAGTCGGCAAAGAACGCCGCCGCGGCCTCAAGATCGGCTATGTTCCCGGATACCGCCGCGCCATCGTGCGCCTCGCTTCCGGCAATTCCATCAGCTTGACGTAAAAGTTGGCTTCACAGTTAGGAACTAAATTAGAATTATGGCAATCAAAAAATACAAACCCACAACCCCCTCAAGGCGCCACATGTCCAACATCTCGCGCGAGGACCTCTACAAAGAGGGCCCCGAGCAGAGTCTTGTGGTCAAACTGAAAAGCCATGCGGGTCGTGACGCCTACGGACACGTCTCAATGAGACACCAGGGCGGTCACCACAAACGCTTGTATCGTCTGATCGACTTCAAGCGCGACAAAGACGGCATCCCCGGCACCGTCGCGCGTATCGAATACGATCCTTATCGTACGGCTCACATCGCCCTCATCAACTATAAGGACGGCGAAAAGCGTTACATCATTGCCCCGGAAGGCATCGCGGTCGGCAACACGATCATGTCCGGCGACGAGTGCGAATTCAACGTCGGCAACACCATGCCGCTTTCCCGCATTCCTTTGGGCACCCAGATCCACAACATCGAACTGATCCCCGGTCAGGGCGGCAAACTGGTGCGCAGCGCCGGTTGTTTCGCGACCCTGATGGCGAAGGAAGGCAAGTTCGCTCACGTTCGCATGGGCAGCGGCGAAGTCCGTCTGATCCCCCTGGAAGCGCGCGCCACTATCGGCGTGGTCGGCAACAGAGACCATGAGAAGGTCTCCCTTGGTAAGGCCGGCCGCAACCGCTGGCGCGGCATCAGGCCGAGCGTACGAGGCGTTGCCATGAACCCGATCGACCACCCGATGGGCGGCGGCGAAGGCAGAGCCAGCGGCGGTCATCCGACTACGCCCTGGGGCAAGAGGAGTTTGGGACGCAAGACCAGAACGCGCTCCAAGAGAAGCGATTACATTATAAAACGACGGACGAAAGGCTATGGCTCGATCAATTAAAAAAGGACCTTATGTCGAAGACAAACTGCTGGTCAAGATCCAGCGTTTGACCGAGAGCGGCGAACACAGACCTATCAAGACCTGGTCCCGCCGTTCGATGGTAACCCCGGAATTCGTGGGACACACATTCCTGGTCCACGATGGCAGAAAGCATGTGTCAGTCTTCATTACGGAGAACATGGTGGGGCATAAGCTCGGCGAATTCGCGCCGACTCGCACGTTCCGCCAGCACAGCGGCAGCAAGGGTAAGAAGCCCGGTGAATAATACCGAAATTAGTTAAAGAAGGAAAATAGACACATGGAAGCGAAAGCAATTGCTAAGACGGTGAGAATATCACCAACCAAGGCGCGCCTGGTCACTAACCTGATCTCCAAAAAGGCCGTTCCTGAGGCTCTCCGCATCCTTGACGCGACGCCGAAAAAGGCTTCCCGTCTCGTGGTGAAGGTCCTCAAGTCCGCCGTGGCCAACGCCGGCGCCTCTATTCTGCCTGAAGACCTCGTCGTGAAATCCGCGACGGTCGACGGCGGACCGACCATGAAACGTTTTCGTCCGGCCTCCAGAGGCCGTGCGAACAGGATCATCAAACGCACTAGCCACATCACCGTGACGGTGACGGACGAGCGCTAAAAATCTAAGAAAACCGGTCCTTGATTTCCAGGGGCCATAATGGTATAATCTCTGTCACTATTTCGGTAAATAAACACCGCAAAAACAGAGAGAACCGGAGTTAAATCCAGTGGGACAAAAAGTAAATCCGATAGGTCTGCGCATCGCTCTTAACCGCGACTGGCAGTCGAAGTGGTACGCGCCAAGTAAAGAGTTTGGCGCCATGCTGATAGAGGATCTGAAGATCCGCGATTTCGTGAAGCGTAAACTGTACGCTTCCGGCGTTGCTCACGTTAAGATCGAGCGCGTCACCGACCGTATCCGCGTGACCGTTTACACGGCCCGTCCGGGTCTGGTCATCGGCACGAAAGGCGGCGACATCAACAAGCTGCGCGATGAACTGAAGCAGTTCACCAAGCGCGACATCTACATTGAGATCGAAGAGATCAAGCGCCCGGAACTGGAAGCCCAGCTCGTGGCGGAAGGCGTCGCCCAGCAGCTCGAGAAGCGCGCTAGCTACAAGCGCGTCCTTAAGCGCAGCTCCCAGCTCGCCATGGATATGGGCGCCCTCGGCATCCGTATCGTCGTGAGCGGCCGTCTTGGCGGCGCTGAGATCGCCCGCACCGAGTCCATCCGCGTCGGCAAAGTGCCCCTTCACACCCTGAGAGCGGACATCGACTTCGGTTTCGCTGAAGCCCGCACGACCTACGGCGCCATCGGCTGCAAGGTCTGGATCTCCCGCAACGACAAAGCCCTGGAAGAGAAGGCGGAACGCCGTCCCTCCAAGCCCAGAGCGCCCCGCGGCCCCAGAGCTCCCCGCCCCGAGAAAGCCAAATAAAAGCAAATATTGAAAGGAAGATAGATTATGGCTTTACAACCGAAAAGAGTTAAGTTCAGAAAGCAGCAGCGCATGTCGCGCGCCGGTCTCGCCAAGGGCGGAACGGAAGTCGCTTTCGGTGAATACGGCCTTCAGGCCCTGGACAGAGGCTGGGTCACAGCCATCCAGATCGAGGCGGCCCGTGTCGCCATCACCCGTCACATGAAGAGACGCGGCAAAGTCTGGATCCGCTCGTTCCCCGACAAACCCTACAGCAAGAAACCCGCCGAGACCCGTCAGGGCAAAGGCAAAGGCGCCACCGAGGGCTGGGTCGCCGTCGTCCGTCCGGGCAAAGTCATGTTCGAGATCGAAGGCGTCACGGAAGCCGTCGCCAAAGAGGCTCTCTGCCTGGCCGCCGCGAAACTCTCCATCCGCACGCGCTTCGTCGCGAGACATGTAATCTAAGGAGGAAACGATGAAGAAAGCTAACGAGATCCGCAATCTGGAAGTGGACCAGCTGGAGAAAGAACTCTCCCGTCTGCAGAAGGAAAGCTTCGAGCTTCGCAACAAGAAAGCTATTAAGCAGCTGACGACCACCCACGAACTGAAGCAGAATCGCCGCGCGATCGCTCAGGTCAAGACCGTCATCACTGAAAAGAATAAAAAGTCGCAGTAACGACATAAATCGGAAACCAGATAATGGAAAACAAAATTGATAGCAGCAGAAAGATCCGCCAGGGCGTGGTCATAAGCGATAAGGGAGACAAATCCCTCGTGGTGCGCGTCGAACGCCGTGCGCCGCACGTCTTGTACAGCAAGATGGTGCGCCTGGTCAAGAAGTACTACGTTCACGACGAGAAGAATGAAGCTCGTCTCGGCGACACCGTCAAGATCGAAGAGTGCCGTCCTATTAGCAAAACCAAACGTTGGCGTCTCCTTGAGATCGTTGAGCGCGCCACTCTGAACGCTTCCGAACAGCAGTAAGGAGTACTAGATTATGATTCAGCAGCAAACCAGACTGGTAGTCGCCGACAACACGGGCGCCCGCGAAGTCATGTGCATCCGAGTCCTCGGCGGTACTAAGCGTCATTACGCCCAGGTAGGCGACATCATCGTCTGCTCCGTCAAGGCCGCCGACCCCAACAGCCCCGTCAAGAAAGGCGAAGTGGTGAAAGGCGTCATCGTCCGCACGAAAAACATCATCAAACGCAAAGACGGCTCCAAGCTTCGTTTCGACAACAACGCTCTCGTCATCCTCGCCAAGGATAAAGATCCTAAAGGCACCCGTATCTTCGGGCCCGTGGCCAGGGAACTGCGCGAGAAGAAGTTTACGAAGATCGTCTCTTTAGCCCCGGAAGTTGTGTAAGGAAGGTAATTTTATGGGTATCAAAAAAGGTGACATCGTCAAAGTTATCTCCGGCAACGGCAAAGGCAAGGAAGGCAAAGTCCTCAGCGTCAAGAACGCCGGTTGCGATAACTGCACCGTGAAGGTGGAGGGCGTGAAGCTCCAGAAGCGCCACGTCAAGGCCCGCAGCGAAGCCCAGAAGGGCGGCATCGTCGACAAAGAGGCTCCCATCCACATCTCGAACGTGAAGCTCGTGAGCTCCGGCTCGAACGAATAAGCAAGGTAAGCATAAAGGAAAGATAAAAAATGTGCGCAAAAGCTAAGAAAGAAGCTCCGGAAGCCAAGGCCAGTGCCCCCGCCGAAAAAGTGACGCCGCGTTTCATGGCGCTCTACAACGACGAGATCAAGGCCAAGCTGTTCAAGGAACTCAAAAAGGATAACGTCCACCTCGTCCCGAAACTCGTGAAGATCGTGGTGAGCATGGGCGTCGGCATCGCTACTGAGGACGCGGCCCACGTTCAGAACGCCGCCGCGGACCTGGCCATCATCACCGGCCAGAAGCCCGTCATCACCAAAGCCACGAAGTCCGTCTCCAACTTCAAGCTGAGAGAAGGCAACCAGGTCGGCTGCAAAGTCACCCTGCGCGGCGCCCGCATGTATGAGTTCCTTGAAAGACTCATCTGCATCGCCCTGCCCCGCATCCGCGACTTCCGCGGCATCTCCGCCAAGGGCTTCGACGGCAACGGCAATTTCTCCTTCGGCCTTAACGACCAGCTGGTCTTCCCCGAGATCAACCCGGACAAAGTGAAACGCCAGCAGGGCATGAATATTACGTTCGTCACCAGCACCAACTCCGACGCTGACTGCAAAGCCATGCTGAAGGAATTCGGTATGCCTTTCGTGAAAAACACTAACGCTAAATAAAGGTTCTCAAAGTGGCTAAAACATCATTGATACAGAAGCAGAAAAGGACCCCGAAGTTCAGTTGCAGAGGCTACAACCGCTGTCAGAGATGCGGCCGTCGCCGCGGGTATATGCGTAAGTTCCAGCTTTGCCGTATTTGTTTCCGCGAACTGGCGGGCAACGGCGCTATCCCCGGCGTGGTCAAGTCCAGCTGGTAATTTTTCTGAAAACAAGCTAATTCAATATATCAGGAGTTAAGTATGGCAATGTCAGACCCGATCGGCGATCTTCTCGCGCGCATCAGAAACGCGTGCATGGCTAAGCATCGCAGCGTCGACGTCCCCGCTTCCAAGCTCAAAGTCAGCATTCTGGAAGTTCTGAAGGCGGAAGGTTTCATCAGCGGCTATCAGCCCGTGGAGGATGCTCCCATCCCGACTCTCCGCGTCTATATCCGTTATTTCCGTCACGAACCGGTCATTCAGCATATCAAGCGCGTCTCTAAGCCCGGTCTGCGCCGTTACGCGGCCGCTTCCGAAATGAAGCTGGTCAGAGGCGGCCTCGGTCTTATGATCGTCTCCACTCCGGAAGGCGTCATAACGAGCAAGGAAGCCAAGAAGCGCAACGTGGGCGGCGAGCTCTTAGTGGAAATCTGGTAATCAAAGCGGGGAACCGCGAAACCCAAATATAAAAGAAAATGTCACGAATCGGAAGAAAAACTATTACGGTGCCCCAGGGCGTGACCGTGACGGCCGAGACCGGCAAGGTCACCGTCAAAGGTCAGAAGGGTGAGGTCAGCATGCCTCTTCCCCAGGGCATTACCGTGACCGTGGACGGCTCCAACGTGAGCGTCTCAAGGGAAAGCGAAGAGCGTCATCTTTGCGAAATGCACGGCACGGTCCGCGCTACGCTGGTCAACATGATATCCGGCGTCAAAGACGGTTACTCCAAAGGCCTCGAAATGGTCGGCGTCGGTTATCGCGCCGAGGTCAAGGCCAACAAGCTCTATCTCTACATCGGCTGGACCAAACCCGCCGAGGTCGAGATCCCGAAGGGAATAACCTGCGCCGTCGATCAGAACACCAAGATCAACCTCACCGGCGTCTCCCTGGACCAAATCGGCGTCATCGCCGCCAAGATCCGCAGCATCTGCCCGCCCGAACCCTACGGCGGCAAGGGCATTCGCTACGCCGGCGAGAACATTCGCCGCAAAGCCGGCAAGTCCGTGGCTGGCAAGTAAGGATTTGAGAGGATAACAATATGAAATACACAGCTAAACGCAAAGATCTTACTCCGCGCAAGAGACGTCATCGCAGCATGCGTCAGCGCGTCGTCGGCACCGTCGAACGTCCCCGTCTGCATGTGAACTGCACCCTGCGCTACATCTATGCCCAGGTCATCGACGATTCCGAAGGCAAAGTTCTGGCCAGCGCCACCAGCGCCGGCAAGAATTACACCGCCGAGGGCAGCCGCTCCAACATCGCCGCCGCCAAAGAAGTCGGCAAGATGGTGGCCGAGGCCGCTAAAGCCAAAAACATCACCGCGGTGGTCTTCGACCGCGCCGGATTCAAGTATCACGGCAAAGTCAAAGCTCTGGCTGACGCCGCCCGCGAAGCCGGTTTGCAATTTTAAGTCAATATACGAGGAGTACTTTAAGTGGCAAGATTCAGAGAAGAGAAGTCCGCGGATACGTTCGAGATCGAGAACGTCATTAAGGTCAACCGCACTTCCAAGACCGTAAAAGGCGGTCGCCGCAACAGTTTCAGCGCTTTGGTCGTCGTTGGCGACGGCAAAGGCCATGTTGGATTGGGATTCGGTAAAGCCAACGAGACTACCGACGCCATCAGCAAAGCTTACAATGACGGCCGCAAGAACGTCGTCGAAGTGAAGCTCTACAACACGACCATCCCGTTCGCCGCCACCGGCAAGTTCAAAGCCGGCAAAGTCTTCCTTAAGCCCGCCACGACCGGTACCGGCGTCATCGCCGGCGGCGCGGTCCGCGCGGTCCTGGAGGCTGTCGGCGTGAAGGACATCCTTAGCAAATCCATGGGCTCCAACAACCCCATCAACATGGCTAAGGCTACCCTCACCGCTTTGCAGATGATGACCACCACGGAAGAGGTCAAGGCCCGCCGCGGTTTGCGTGGAAAGAATAAGGAAAATGAAGCTCCGGAGACTCCGGCTGCTGAATAAGGAAATAGATTATGCAGATCAACGATTTAAAAGCTTTTCCGGGCGCCAAGCGCACGAATAAGAGAAGAGGCCAGGGCCAGGGTACCGGCAACGGCAAAACGGCCGGCCGCGGCAGCAAAGGTCAGAAAGCCCGTTCCGGCGGCGGCGTCCGCATCGGTTTCGAAGGCGGCCAGACCCCGATTTACCGCAGACTTCCCCGCAGGGGCTTCAACAACGCCAACTTCACCATCTCCTACGAAGTGGTCAACGTTAGCGATCTGAACAGATTCCCGGCCGGTTCCACCGTGACCATCCAGGAACTCATCGCCATCGGCATCCTTCCCAAGAAGACTCCGCGTTTTAAAGTTCTCGCCAAGGGTGAGATCAACGTCGCTGTGACGGTCGTCGCCGACAAGTGGAGCCCTGCCGCTGAGGAAAAGATCAAAGCCGCCGGCGGTTCCATCTCCAACGGAAAACAGGAATAATTCATAATCAAGCCCAGTTAGGACCATTATGTTTAAAGCGCTTAGTAACATGTTCAGCATCAAGGAACTCAGGGAGAGGATCATCTTCACTCTCCTGATGCTTGGTGTTTACCGTCTGGCAGGCAGCATCTGGGCTCCCGGCGTCGACGTTTCCAAAGTCAGCGAAATGTTCGCCGGTGTGAACAAGAACCTGTTCGACATGATGGATATGTTCACAGGCGGCGGTATCGGCAACATGACCATCATGGCTCTTGGTGTCATGCCTAACATCTCCGCCTCCATTATTATTCAGCTGGCCGCCAGCGTCGTTCCCTCCTTGGAGCGTCTCTCCAGGGAAGGCGAAGCGGGCCGCAACAAGATCAATCAGTACGTCCGTTATCTGACGGTCGTCATCTGCGTTGTGCAGGGCGCCATTCTGGCCAGATCCCTGGTCCACAACGGCATCAACATGATCTCACCCGTGCTCTTCGTCCCGCTCTTCATCATCTGCCTTACGGCCGGCACCACCTTCCTTATGTGGCTCGGCGAGCAGATCACGCAGCGCGGCGTCGGCAACGGCATATCCCTTATCATCGCCGCCGGTATATTGTGCCGCATGCCCTACGCTTTCAAGCGCCTTTGGCAGCTTCATTTCGCTCCGGGCTCTGACGGCAGCATCGCTATCGGCATCCTGATGATAGTGCTCTTCGTGGTCGTGGTCTATTCCGTTATCCTGGTCATCCAGGGCCAGCGCCGCATCCCGGTGCAGTACGCCCGCAGGGTGGCCGGCGGCGGCAAGACGGTCCCGGCCCACACTTCCTACATTCCGCTGCGCCTGAACCAGGCCAACGTCATCCCGATCATCTTCGCGGGCGCTCTCATGATCGTTCCGCAGGCTCTGGCCCAGATCGTTCCTGGCGATTGGTACACGGTCCGCAACATCGTCAATCAGTTTGCCACTCCCAGCAGCGCCGGATATCTGATCGTTTACGCCGCTTTGGTCATCTTCTTCACGTACTTCTACACGGCCATTCAGTTCAACCCCGTGCAGATCGCCGATGACTTCAAGAAGAACGGCGCCTTCATTCCCGGCATCAGGCCTGGCAAACCGACCTCCGACTTCTTGGAAGCCAGCATGTTCCGCATCACCACCGCGGGCGCCATCTTCCTCGCCATCATCGCCGTCGTCCCGGCTCTTATCACCGGCAGACTGCATGTTGACTGGACGATCGCCAGCTTCATGGGCGGCACCGGTATCCTGATCGTCGTGGGCGTTGTCCTCGACACCATGCAGCAGATCGAAGCGCACCTTCTCATGCACCAGTATGACGGTTTCATGCAGAAGGGCCGCCTCAGAGGGAGATATTGATCTTTATGCGCGTCGTTTTGCTTGGACCTCCGGGAGCCGGAAAAGGCACTCACGCCGGTATTGTGACCGAGACCTGCAAGATCCCGCACATCTCTACGGGTGACATGTTCAGGGCGGCCATCAAGAACGGCACTCCTGTCGGATTGGAAGCCAAATCCTATATGGACAAGGGCGAACTGGTCCCCGACAGCGTGGTCTGCAAAATGGTGGAAGAAAGAATTTCTGAGTCCGATTGCGTCAACGGTTTCCTTCTCGACGGATTCCCGAGAACGATGGCTCAGGCCAAAGCCCTCGACGCGGCTCTCGCCGCCAAGGGGCAGAAAATAGATCTTGTGATCAATCTCATGTGCAGCGACGAAGTGGTCCTGGGCCGCCTGACGACCCGCCGCGTCTGCCGCAAATGCGGAGCGATCTACAACGTCAAATCGAAGCCGCCCAAAGTTGAGGGCGTCTGCGACATTGACGGCGGTGAAGTCTATCAGCGCAGTGACGACACGGCTGAGACCATCACCAACCGTCTGAGCGTTTACAAAGCCCAGACGGCAGAGCTCATTGACTATTACCGAGGCAACGGCGTCCTCAAAGACGTCAAAGCCGACGTAGACAAAAACGAGACGGCGGAAGCCATCAGGTCTTTGCTTTAATGTCTCCCATAATCGTTAAGTCCGAGGAAGAGATCGCCTGCATGCGCGCCTCCGGCGCCATCACCGGCGAACTTTTAAGGCTGATCGAGGAATGGATCGTACCCGGCGTCACCACCGCGGAAATAGACCGCAGAGCCGAGGATTTCATTCGCTCGAGGGGCGCTGTGCCGGCCTTCAAGGGACTTTACGGTTTTCCCGGAACGGTCTGCTCTTCGGTGAACGAAGAGGTGGTCCACGGGATCCCGGGCGACAGAATGCTCTGTGACGGAGATATCGTAAGCATCGACACGGGCGCGGTCCTAAGAGGCTTCTACAGCGACGCCGCCAGGACTTACCTGGTGGGGAATGTAAGGCCCGAGGTCGTCAAGCTCGTTAAAGAGACGGAAGCTTCCTTCGAAGCTGGCGTCAGACTCATCAAAGAGGGCATTCACCTCGGCGACGTCTCGCACGCCATCCAGAGCCACGCTGAAAAGTTCGGCTTCGGAGTCGTCAGGGAATACGTCGGCCACGGTGTGGGCAGAAAATTGCACGAGATGCCGGACATCCCCAACTTCGGAAAGAAGGGGACGGGCCCCATCCTCAAAGCGGGGATGACTCTCGCGATAGAACCCATGATCGCCTTGGGAAAGCCCGGCGTCAGGACCTTGAAGGACGGCTGGACGGCTGTTACGAAAGACGGCCTGCCCTGCGCCCACCACGAAAACACGGTCTTGGTCACCGAGCATGGATCGGAAATATTAACAAAGTAAATACATAAAGGAAAAACACTATGAAAGTGCGTTCTTCAGTCAAACTGATGTGCGAAAAGTGCCGCATAGTCCGGAGAAACCGGGTCATTCGCGTTATCTGTACCAACCCGCGCCATAAACAGCGCCAGGGATAACCCATTGCAAAAATCCTAAAGGAGCAAAAACCTTATGCCTCGTATCGTAGGAGTAGACATTCCTAATCAGAAGCGGATCGAAGCCGCTTTACAGTACATCTATGGCGTTGGCCCGCTCACCGCGAAACTGATCCTGGCGGAAGCCGAAGTGGATCCCGACAAGAGGGCCCACGAACTGGTCAATGACGAGATCCAGCGCATCACCGTGGCGCTTCAGGCCAGACTGATCGAGGGCGATCTTCGCCGCGAAGTCCAGCAGAACATTAAGCGCCTCGTTGCCATCAACTGCTACCGCGGTCAGCGTCATCGCAAGAACCTGCCGACGCGCGGACAGCGCACTCGTACCAACGCCCGCACCTGCAAAGGCCCCAAACGCATGTTGAGCGCCGGCGGCGGACCCAAGAAATAAGAAATAAACTCAGGAGTAATATCTTAAATGGCTACAACAAGACGCAAAGGCGCGCGGAAAGTCAGCAAGAACATCCCGCAGGGCATTGCCTACATCAAGGCCTCTTTTAACAACACGATCGTTTCTGTGGCTGACCGCCGCGGCAATGTGATCTCCTGGTGCTCCGCCGGCAAACTCAAATACAGCGGCGCCCGTAAGTCCACGGCCTTCGTGGCGACCAGGATCGCTTCCGAAGCCGCCGCCGTCGCTATGCAGAACGGCATGCGCGAAGTGGAAGTCAAAGTCAGCGGACCCGGCGCCGGACGCGAAGCGGCCGTGCGCGCTTTCGAGACCGCCGGCATGACCGTCACCTCCATCAGCGACACCACGCCCGTTCCCCACAACGGCTGCCGTCCCCGCAAGCGCCGCCGCGTGTAATTTGTTCATTTCCAGCGTTTGGAGTTTCACCTGAATTTAGAGGGGTCTTCCCATGAATTTGAAAAATTTTGAAATGCCTAAAGGTATCGTGGTCGATAAAAAATCCAAGACGGCGACCTACGCCAGAATGGACATCCGCCCGCTTGAACGCGGATGGGGCCACACGCTCGGCAACGCGCTTCGCCGCGTTATCCTTTCCTCTCTCGAGGGAGCGGCCATCACCACCGTCAAGATCGACGGCGTCAACCACGAGTTCTCCACCGTCCCGGGCGTTTTTGAGGATGTGACCCACATTATCCTCAACCTGAAGAAAGTGCTCTTCAAGGTCACTACCAAGAAGCCTTTCACCTGCACGCTCAAGGTCAGCGGCAAAGGCGACGTGACCGCCAAGAGTATCAAAGTGCCCGCCGGCGTTGAGATCCTCAACCCCGACTGGTACATCTGCAACCTCGACGCCAACGGCAAGCTCGCGATCGAGATGACTGTGGAAGTCGGCCGCGGATACCGTCCCGCCGACAAGAACAAAAAGAGCGACCAGCCCGTCGGCGTCATTCCCATCGACTCGCTCTTCTCTCCCATCGAGAAGGTCAAATACGCTGTGGAATCCGCCCGCGTAGGCAACCAGACCGACTATGACGGTCTCGTTCTGGAAGTGTGGACCGACGGCCGAGTCGAGCCCGTCCAGGCCACCGTCCAGGCCGCCGACCTTATCAACGAGCACATCAGCATCTTCGCCGCCGCCACCGATCCCGGCTACCTCGAGGAAGAAGAGGAAACCGCCGAGCCGGCCGAAAGCGACGAGGCCGAAGGCGATGAAGACCAGATCGCCGGCAGCGGCATCTCCGTCCGCACCGCCGAGATCCTCAAGAACGAAGGCATCGTTTCCTTCAGCGAACTCGCCGAGATGACCGAAGACAATATCAAGAAGATCAACGGCATCGGCCCCAAGGCCTTCGAAGAACTCAAGGACGCCCTGAAAGACAGGGGCCTCGCCTTCATCACCAACGATGACATCACCGCCAGCATCGTTCGCAAGGGCGGCAAGAAGTAAGCAAGAGAAAATAAAATCTAAGGAATATATTTATGCGTCATCAGAAGAAAACTGACAAACTCGGCCGTAAGTCCGATCACCGCGCCGCGCTGATGTCCAACGTGGTCGCTTCCCTGATCGACAATGACCGCATCTCAACCACCCTGCGCATCGCCCGCTCCGCCAGACGCTACGCCGACCGTATGGTGACCCTGGCCAAGAAGGGCACGCTTCATCACCGCCGTCTGGCCATCGCCTTCCTGCGTCCCTCCGGACCGGATCGCAAAGAGACCGTCCAGCGCCTCTTCGACGTCCTGGGCCCCCGTTTCGCCAGCCGTCAGGGCGGCTACACCCGCATCCTGAAGACCGGCACGCGCCTCGGCGACAACGCCCCCACCTGCATCCTGGAATTCGTTGACGCTGAAGTCAAAGCCAAAACCGTCTCTGCCAAGAAGGAAGAGGAAGTGAAGGTTGAAGCCAATGTCAGCGGCGAACTGCAGTCCCAGGCCCCCGAAACTGAGGAAGCCAAGGCTGAATAAGCAATTAATTAGGAGAATATAAATGTACGCTATCATTGAAACCGGCGGAAAGCAGTTCCGCGTGGAAGAAGGCATGAAGGTCCAGATCCCCGAGTTGGAGGTCGAGTCCGGCGCCGAAGTTACCTTTGACAAAGTTCTTTTGACCGCTGACGGCGACGCCATCAGAGTCGGCCGTCCCACCGTGGAAGGCGCTAGCGTCAAAGGCGTTTCCCTTGGCGAAGTCAAGGGCGAAAAGCTGCTCATCATGAAAAAGAAACGTCGCAAAGATTATATGCGCAAAACCGGTCATCGTCAGAGCTACACTCTCGTCGAGATCAAATCCGTTCTGGGTTAAAGGAGAATAAGATATGGCACATAAGAAAGGTCTTGGCAGTTCTAAGAACGGTAGAGAAAGCAACGCCCAGCGTCTGGGCACCAAGTGCTACGGCGGCCAGCTGGTCACCAGCGGCTCCATCATCGTCCGTCAGCGCGGCACCAAAATCAAACCGGGCGTCAATGTCCTGCGCGCCAAAGACGACAGTCTTTTCTGCGTCGTTGACGGCATCGTCGTTTTCGAAAATAAGCGTGACGGGAAGCACGTCAGCGTCAAACCCGTCGAACAAAATTAACATAAATTTTTAGGAGAATCTTATGCCGTTAGTTCCGATGCGTATCCTGCTCGACCATGCCGCCGAAAACGGTTATGGCGTAGCCGCCCTGAATGTCAACAACATGGAACAGATCCAGGCCATCATGGAAGCTGCCCGCGAAACCGAGAGCCCCGTCATCATCCAGGCTTCCCGCGGCGCCCGCAGCTATTCCCAGGACGCTTATCTGCGTCACCTGATGCTGGCCGCTGTCGAGCTCTATCCCGAGATCCCCGTCTGCATGCACCAGGATCACGGCAACAGCCCGGCCACCTGCTTCTCCGCCATCCGCCAGAGCTTCACGTCCGTCATGATGGACGGCTCTCTCTCCGCCGACGGCAAAACTCCCTCCACCTTCGAGTACAACGTTGAAGTTACCAAGAAGGTCGTGGAAGTCGCCCATATGCTGGGCGTCTCCGTGGAAGGCGAGATCGGCTGCTTGGGCGGCATCGAAGACGGCCACGGCGCGGGTCTCTCTGAAGACCAGCTGAAACTCCACCTCACCGACCCCGATCAGGCTGTCGAATTCGTGAAGCAGACCGGCGTCGACGCCCTCGCGGTCGCCATCGGCACCAGCCACGGCGCTTACAAGTTCACCAAGAAGCCGACCGGCGACGTGCTCTCCATGACCACGATCGAGACCATCCACAAGAAGCTCCCCAACACCCACCTGGTCATGCACGGCTCCAGCAGCGTTCCTCAGGAACTGCAGGACATCATCAACCAGTACGGCGGCGCCCTTAAGCCGACCTTCGGCGTGCCCGTCGAAGAGATCCAGCGCGGCATCAAGCACGGCGTCAGAAAGATCAACGTCGACACCGACAACCGTCTGGCCATCACCGGCGCCATCAGGAAAGTCTTCGTGGAAAATCCGGAGAAATTCGACCCCCGCGATTATCTGAAACCGGCCCGCAACGCCATGAAAGAAGTCTGCAAACAGCGCATGATCCAGTTCGGCCAGGCTGGCTGGGCTTCCAAGATCAAATGCAAGACCATCGACGACATGGCCAAGGTCTACGGCTACTAATATCCGCTAATCCAAGAAAAGGCCGGTTCTCAAAGAGCCGGCCTTTTTTTATTAAATATGAACGCAATTAAAAGCATTTCCTCTTTTTTGGTCAAGGAGACTCCCTGGTTCGTCCTTCTGGCGGCCGTATTGGCCTATTTTACCCCCGATCTCTTCTCATTCGTTCGTGGATATACCCAGATCGCCATCCTGGGCTTAATCATGCTCACAATGGGCATGACGCTGACCGTTAAAGATTTCAAAGTTCTGGCCAGCCGCCCCCAGGACATCCTTGTCGGCACAGTGGCGCAGTTCACCCTGATGCCTTTGATCGCTTTCACGGTCTCCAAGGCGCTCAATCTCAGTCCCGAACTTACCGTCGGCCTCATCCTTGTCGGCTGCAGCCCGGGCGGCGTCTCAAGCAACCTGATGACCTTCCTCTGCCAGGGCGACTTGGCTTTCTCCGTCGGCATGACGACCGCCAGCACCCTGCTTTCCCCGATAATGACCCCGCTCTTAATGCTCTTCCTCGCCAAGGAACAGGTGGACGTTGACGCCATAGGCATGTTCAAGTCCATCCTCATCGTAACCGTAGGTCCCGTTACCCTTGGCTTCCTGCTCAACCACTTCTTCGGCGGGAAGAATGTCTATAAAAACCTCATGGGCGTCATGCCCGCCGTGGCTGTCATCTGCCTGGCTTTCATCGTGGGCGGCGTCTCCGCCAAACACGGCAAGGCTTTTCTGAATTCCGGCTGGCTGATTATGCTGGCTGTCTTCCTCCACAATACCCTGGGCTACATCACAGGATATCTGGTCGGCGTAGCCATGAGGTTCACCAAATCCAAGAACCGCACCATCTCCATCGAAGTCGGCATGCAGAACGCCGGCATGGCCACCGTTTTGGCCGGCAAGCATTTCCCTGCTATGCCTGACGCGGCGGTCATCTGCGCCGTCTCCTGCGTCTGGCACTCCATTACGGGCGCCTTCCTTGCCGCCATCTTCAACCGGGTCGACCAGTTCTTCAAAAAGGGCGAACCCGCAGCGAATATTGAAGAAAAATGAATTGGCTCATTCTGATAGTGGCCGGGCTCTTCGAGGTCGTCTGGGCGGTCGCCCTTAAAATGTCCAATGGCTTTAAAAACGTTACCGCTGATGTTTTTTTCGCGGTCGGCATGTTTTTAAGCGTCTGGCTGCTTTCCTTGGCCATGCGCTCTATTCCGATGGGCACTGCTTATGCTGTCTGGACCGGGATAGGCGCGGTGGGCGGATTCTTAATCGGGATATTCGTGTTCCGTGAACCGGCCTCCGTCTTGCGCATAGTTTCGGCGCTTTTGATAGTCGCCGGGATAGTGGGCCTGAAATTGACCGCGAAATAGGATCCTTTTGAAGAGGGCCGGCAAACCTTGCCGGCCTTCTTTTTTGCATAAAAAGGACCGATGTAGTACAATATTGACGTTCTAGTCACGTCATTATTATAATCGTAACCAAACGGGAACCCTTATGAAAACTAAAAAGATAGTTGTCCTAGGGTCCACCAATACCGACATGGTCATCACGGGAAAGAAGATCCCTGTGCCCGGCGAGACGATATTGGGCGGACGTTTCCTTTTGAATCCCGGCGGCAAAGGCGCCAACCAGGCGGTCGCCGTGGCCAGACTTTCCGGCAAGAAAGGCGCTTGCTCCTTCATCGCCAAAGTGGGCGACGACCTCTTCGGCCGCGCCACACTCGCCCGTCTTAAAAAGGACGGCATAACGCCAAGGCTCATCATCGACAAGAAGGAGCCCTCCGGCACCGCCCTCATCATGGTTGACCAGAAGGGCCAGAACATCATCTCCGTCGCCCTAGGCGCCAACGGCACGCTCTGCCCCAAGGACGTCGAGCCCTTCAAAAAAGAGATCGAGCAGTCCGCCATCCTTCTCATGCAGCTTGAGACTCCTCTCAAGACCGTCGAATGGGCGGCCAAGACAGCCAACAAAGCGAAAGTCACCGTAATATTGAACCCGGCCCCCGCCTGCAAGCTTCCCGCTTCCCTCTACAAGCTGATCGACTGGATCACGCCCAACGAAACGGAAGCCGAGCTTCTGACCGGCGTCAAAGTCACCGACGCCAAGAGCGCCCAGAAAGCCACGGAAGTCTTCAAGAAACGCGGCGTCAAGCACGTCATCATCACGATGGGCACCAAGGGCTGTTGGTGCGGCGACTGCCAAAAACTCTATCCCTGCCGCAAGGTCAAAGCCATCGACTGCGTGGCCGCCGGCGACACCTTCAACGGCGCCTTCGCCGTCGCTCTCGCGGAAGGAAAGTCCTGCTCCGAAGCGGTCGACTTCGCCCAGAAAGCCGCCGCCATATCCGTCACGCGCCCCGGCGCTCAATCATCTGTACCAACTAGGAAGGAGATCAAATAATGTATTACTGCAATAACTACGCACTCGCTGTCGTATTCTGCGTCGTCACTATGTTCTGCTGGGGCAGCTGGGGCAACACCCAGAAGCTGGCCGGCAAGACCTGGCGCTATGAACTCTTCTACTGGGACTACGTCTTAGGCGTCGTCCTCTTCGCCATCATAAGCGGCCTGACCGCCGGCTCCTTCGGCGGCGGCGAATGGAGCTTCCTAACTAACCTTTCCCAGGCTTCTCCCGCCAACATCGGCTCCGCCCTCTTAGGCGGCGTGGTCTTCAACGCGGCCAACATCCTTTTAGCCGCGGCCATCTCCATTGCCGGCATGAGCGTCGCTTTCCCGGTCGGCATCGGATTAGCCCTCGTTCTCGGCGTGGTGGTCAACTACGTCATCAAGCCCCAGGGCAATCCCGTCCTCCTTTTCGGCGGCGTGGCCCTCATCGTGGTCGCCATCCTTTGCAACGCTTTCGCCTATAAGCTGAAAGCCGACGCGTCCGCCGACGGCGGCAGCCAAAGCAAAGGCATCGGCAAGGGCATCGTTCTCTCCATCATCTGCGGCATTTTAATGGCCTTCTTCTACGGCTTTGTCGCGAGAACTATGGACATGAACTTCGAAGCCGCCGCTCCCGAAGCCGGCAAGATGACGCCGTACTCGGCCTTCTTCATCTTCACCCTTGGCATCTTCGCCTCCAACTTCATCTTCAACGCCATCGCCATGCGCTTCCCGGTCTCCGGCGAGCCCATTACCGAGAAAGAATACTTCAAGGGCGGCTTCCCGATCCATTTGGTCGGCATCCTTGGCGGCTTGATCTGGGGCTTAGGCAACGGCATCAACTTAGTCGCCGCCGGCAAAGCCGGACCCGCCATCTCCTACGGCCTCGGCCAGGGCGCGACGCTTGTCTCCGCTCTCTGGGGCATTTTGATCTGGCGTGAATTCAAAGGCGCCCCCAAGAAAGCCAACGTTCTTAATTTCGCCATGTTCGTGCTCTTCCTCATCGGCCTCGGCGTCATAATCAAAGCCGGCATGTAAAAGCCTAAAGCAAGAGCAAAGAAAAAATGCCGCCCTAAAAAGCGGCATTTTTTCCACAAACCAAACAGCGATGAAACAGGCAAAATTATGGATCATTGTTGTCCTGGCCGTCTGCGGCTTGGGCATACTGACGTCGTGCGCGCTCAGCGGCACCGCCGCAAGGCAAAATGACGCTCCTATTCGCATCGGGATCGCCTGGCGCGGCGACAGCGAGGCTGTCACCTACGTCGGAGCGCTGCAAAGCGTGCGCGAGGCGGGGGCCGAGCCTGTGCCGCTGCCGCTTCTAAAGGCGCCCTTTATGGAATACGACGGAGATTTGCTGCTTCCGCGCTATACCGACGAGCACGGCGTCTTGCTTAAGGAGTATGCCGAAAAACTGAAATCCGATCCCCTCGCCGGACAGAATATCGACGGCTTGCTCGCCGATCTGGACGGAATCGTCTTCACCGGCGGTTCGGACATAAGCCCTACGCTGTACAAGACGCCGGAGCCTTGGCACGGCATCGAATCGGAAGGCAATTGCGACGGACGCCGCGACGTGTCGGATTACATCCTGATGACATGGTGCCTTAAGAAGGAACCTCCGCTGCCGGTATTGTGCCTCTGCCGGGGCATGCAGATGCTCGCCATTGTTTCCGGCGCGCAGATGATACAGGACCTGTCCGCTTACTTCGCGGCGCGCAATCTGCCCTACGCCCACGAGCACCGCGTAGACGCGACAGCCGACCACGGGCCCGATTTCGCGCCCCACGACGTCACGATCACCGACGATTCATCGCTGCTCTGTAGCATAATGGGGAGCAAAACGATCAGCCGTGTTCCGTCCGGGCATCACCAGGCTGTGCGAAGCGTAAAGGGAACGCCGCTAAAAGTGACCGCCGTCGCGAAGACCAGCGGCCTCGACATCATCGAGGCGGTGGAGCGGACCGACAAGCCCTTCTTTATCGGCATTCAATACCATCCCGAAGCGTCTGTGGCAAAGCATGCCGGCAACGCCGCCGACGCCTCGCGCTTCATGGATCGCGACGAGGCGCTCCGCTGCTTCCGCGCTTTGGTAGAGCAGTGCGGGAAGCAAAAAAGAACGAAGTGACAGGCTAATTAAATTAGGCGTAGGCGGAGCGGCGATATGCCGCTCCGTTTTTTTATTAACGCACATTAATTCCGTCCCATTTGTAAAGGCCGAAAGTTGCTGTTTCCAACGCTCCGCCTCTAATAGAAATGGCAATTCATTCCTGTTATATGAAAAATCAGATTATCGTTCCAAAAATGTCCCAGCGTCACTGTTTTGAGCGTTCCGCATATTAAGTAATCCACGGTGCACATCGGAATCGCGAGCACCATGTTATTCATGACTTGAAGGGGATGCTCGGTATTATGGGAAATATTGATGATTCCATCCTCCAATCCATAAAGAGGACAGAAAAAAGTATAGCTAAGCCCATCAACAAACCTCTGTCTCCGGATCCTTTTCATCCTTTCCTCTTCGCTTAGGAAAACGCTGTTTGTGTTTGAGTTTTGACAATTGACGGGCACGCTGTTTGTTTGCGCGGTCATAAGTTGATCAGAAGACGTTCTGCAATTTGAATCGCATTCTTCGGCAAAGAGCGGGAGGCAAAGACAAACGACCGTTGCGGCTAGAAAAAGAAACAAAGTATTTTTCATAGTTACCTCCTTATTTAAGATTGCCCAATGTAAATGTCTGCGCCACCCCGTAACAGAAAACGCATCCCGTACCAAGAGCTGAAAAGCAAGGCAGTTTCCATATTTTTTCTTTTACCGAGTCGCCATCTGTGGCAAGCATTCCAAAGCCTGTGCCCAAAGCCGGTGCGGAAATGATCAGAAGCGGGCCGCGCATCAGGGGAACATATTCGTAAGCAGCGTATCCTAGGTCGGCGATCTTCTCAAAAGGAGTAGTCCATTCGAACTCAGATTCGTCACTTTCCTCACAGCAGCAATAGTTTTCCGCTGAGAGGGGAACGCATGTCAAGACGAGCGCGATAACCAGATAAGAAAGCGCCGCGCTTTTGAAATAAGAGAAAGTCTTTTTCATAATGCCTCCTTTGTTAAAAAAAGTTGAATACGAAATTGTTTACTCTTCAACTATTATAGCACGACATTGGTCAAAATGCAAGGGGGGTGTCCATGCAATCTGCGGAAGTTTATCTTTGTAAAATATGATATAATTATTGTGAGATAAACTTCCGAGAATGGAATTATAAACTTCCGCAAAGAGGATAAAAATGAGATATGCCACGATCGATGAAATTGCCGTAAGTTGGGGAATATCAACTAGACAGGTGCGTTCCTACTGCGCTTCCGGCCGCGTTCAGGGCGCCAAGTTTGAGCGAGGCTCCTGGCTGATCCCCGAGGGAGCCGAAAAACCCACGCGAAAAAAGCGCGCAAGCAAATCGGAATCAAGTTCCATTTTGGCTATTTTGGATTCCGAAAGACGCTCCAAACTGTCCGGAGGCATCTATCATCAGCTTCAGATCGACTTCACCTATAACTCGAATCATATGGAGGGAAGCCGGCTCACGCATGCTCAGACGCGTTGGATTTTCGAGACGAAAACGATCGGAAAGATCAATGCTGATATTTCAGTCGACGACATAGTTGAGACCGCAAATCATTTCAGGGCGGTCGACACCGTCATAGCCAGCGCCAAGTCTGCCTTGACGGAAACGTACGTTAAAAGACTTCACGCGATCCTGAAAAGCGGGACAGCCGACAGCTGTAAAGACTGGTTTTCCGTAGGCGAATACAAGCGTCTTGAAAACACTGTGGGCGGCATGGACACAACGCCTCCTGAGAAGGTAAAAAAGGAAATGAAAAAACTTTTGTTCTGGTATGGAAAGAGCAAGCATACTTTCGAGGATATCGCTGAATTTCATGTGCGCTTCGAAAAGATCCATCCTTTTCAGGACGGCAACGGACGCATAGGACGCCTTATCATGCTTAAGGAATGCCTCAAATACGGTATTGCGCCCATACTGATATTGGATAAGACGCGCGTTTTTTACTATCTCGGACTTAGCGAATGGCAGAACGATACTAAACGGAGAGAACGCCTGCTTGACGTCTTTCGCTCAGGACAGGATATATTCATAGCGATGCTTCGTCACTATGGACACTCCGCCGCCGCGGACGCCGTAAGCAAATAGTTAGAACAATAAGAGTCAGCATTAAAATTACCGAAAAAACTTTTGAATGTGCCCAAAATTGGCCCTGTATTATTATGAAAATAGCATGGGAATATGGTATAATATAAGCAATAAAAGAGAATGATTTAAGCCTAAAATCAGCCGTGAAAAAAGAAATTTACAAGCCTCAATATCTTGTCAGCAGCAAAGCCTTGAATCTTATTTCTGAAATTGCCGCTGCCGTAGAGCGTTATAGGATCCTGCTTGAGAGTCCAGGCGGACTTCGATTGCGTAAAATAAATCATATTCGCACTTTACGCGGTACCACTGCAATTGAGGGCAACACCCTTACCGAAGAACAGATAACAGCGATTCTGGAAGGAAAAAGGATAGCAGGCTCTAAACGTGAGATCGCTGAAATTAAGGGCGCCCATGAAGCCTATGCCGCTATAGAATCTTTTGATCCCTATTCTATTGAGGATTTTTTAAAAGCGCATGGATTGATGACCAAAGAATTGCTTAAAAATCCTGGGAATTTCAGAAATTGCAATGTTGGCGTGGTGGATGGTTTTGGAAATGTTGTCCATATGGCGCCTCCATATTTGAATGTTCCGTCTCTTATGAAAGGCTTGTTTGAGTGGCTAACTTATTCCGAAGATCCTATTCTTGTAAAGAGCTGTGTTTTTCACTATGAACTTGAGTTTATTCATCCGTTCCAGGACGGCAACGGGAGAATGGGGCGCTTTTGGCAGTCTGTTCTTCTTGGCTCATGGCGCAGGGAATTTTACGGCGCGTCCGTTGAAAATATAATTTGGGCGCATCAGCAGGAATATTATCAGGCAATTCGTACTTCGACATCTATTGGAGAATGCGGTCCGTTTATCGACTTTATGCTTGACAAGATCCTTCGCGCGCTAAGAGCGAAAGGAGAAGCGGTTTTTACTACCGAGAAAACTACCAAGAAAACTACCGAGAAAAACTTTATATGTCATTAAAAAACTTCAAAATAATCTATTACCATACCTTCTTTGTCAAATGTGCCTATTGTTAAAGTATCAATAATTCCAACGGTTAAACATCCTAATGAAATGAAGGGCATGTTTGCCCATGTTTTCCATTCAGCTTGATTGCCAAAAATTCCTAAGATATAATAAGGAATCCCAGCAAAAGGACTAGTCAATATATAGAGGGGGCCTTTGATTGGATTTATTCGTTTTATGAATGATGGATCCTTCTCTTCCTCTTGTTCGTTATCAATTAATTCATCAGCTTTCTGATATTCGTTAGTTGAAACGGCATTCTGAGTATTTTCGCATTCGCTGAATTTCACATCGCAACAATCACATTTTTCTTCTGCATGAAGGTAAATACAGTTAAAAACAATTAGGAAAATAAAATATGTTAGCCACGAGCAGCTCAAGGAATAAAATTTGCTTTTCATAAGATTCTCCTCGCTAAAGTTGGACGCAAAATTGTTTACTCTTCAACTATTCTAGCACGACATTGGTCAAAATGCAAGAGGGGCTGGCGAGATCTAGATATCATGTTAACGCAAAAATTGCAATTTATATCACAAAATATGGCGCAAAAATTGCAATTCGCATCAAAAATGTTGCGCAAAAATTGCAATTTAACCTGTTGTAGGTGGCGCAAAAATTGCACCTTGATTATAAGTAGTTATATTTAGTATAATTACGTTAGTTAATAAATTGGGGACCTTCAATATGCTGAAACGGAAATTTTACGACACACTTGTTGAATGGAAAAACAGTCACAAGAAAGAGTGTCTTCTTGTTAAAGGCGCTAGGCAAATAGGCAAAACTTTCACTATAGATCAGTTTGGTAGGGAGAACTACGAAAGTTATCTCTACATCAATTTCATATTGAGACCGGAATGCCGCGAGATATTTGAAGATAACTTCGAGGCTGAAAATCTTTTTAAACGTCTGACGGTCTTTTTTCAGGACTTTAAACTCGTCCCTGGAAAAACGCTGATCTTTTTGGATGAGATTCAAAAATGCCCGAAAGCTCGTACTGCGTTTAAATCGTTTGCAATAGACGGCAGAGCTGATGTTATAGGTTCCGGTTCTTTGCTAGGATTAACTTTTCTCAATGACGGCAAAGAACTTAATCATGAACGCAGCGAGTCATCTATTCCTGTTGGCTATGAAAGACAATTCATGATGTATTCGCTTGATTTTGAGGAATTCCTTTGGGCGCTTGGCTATAATGACAACGCGATAGAAATCTTGAGGGAGGCGTTCGATTCCCTAACGCCATTGCCTTCTTCAAGCAACGAAAAAATGCTTCGTCTTTACCGTGAGTACATGGTTGTAGGTGGAATGCCTGAAGCGGTTGTACGCTTTGTGGAAGACAACAGTTTTTCTTCGGCCTATGACGAGCAGCGAAAGATAATAGACGCCAACCTAGACGATGTTGCCAAATACGCTGTCAACGTTGATAAACCTAAGATCAGGGCTTGCTATCTTTCTATTCCGAGCCAGCTCGCCAAGGAAAACAGTAAATTCAAGTATTCACTTGTTGAGAAAGGAGGCTCCGGCAGAAAGTTCAAATCGTCGATCGATTGGCTGTGCGAGAGCGCTCTTGTGCTTCAGTGCTACAATGTTGAGACGCCTATATTGCCGCTTTATTCATATCGCCGTAACGAGTCCTTCAAACTTTTCGTTTCAGACGTAGGAATTTTGGTGGGAATGATGGGTTTCGATGTTAAATTGCCAATTGTTGACAATACTCTTACGGGGCCAGCTAAGGGCGGGCTTTATGAGAATGCCGCTATGTCGGCATTGGTCAGAAGGGGGTACGATCCATGCTACTATATGCCAAAATCAAACGTTTCCGAAATAGATTTCCTAATAGAGAAGAATTCTGGCGTTGTTCCAATTGAAGTAAAGGCCGGAAACGAAGCATCGGCCTCCTTTAATAAAATTCTTGAACGTTCTGACGTAAAAGTCGGCTATAAGTTTGTCAGCGGAAACATTGGGAAAGCTGGCAAGAAGATCACGCTACCGCACTATATGGCGATGTTCTTATGATCGCCATTATTTCTTCCTGCCCATCAGCCTGAGCAGGTGCAGGAAGAGGTTGACGAAGTCCAGGTAGAGCATCAGGGCGCCCATGACGGAAAGCTTCCTGACGGTCTCTTTGTCGAGCTTGTCTTCCACGTTGGCCAGGGCTTTTATTTTCTGGGCGTCCCACATGGTGAGCCCTGTGAAGACGGCGATAGCGATAAGCGAGATGGCCCAATCAAGGCCGGAGCTCTTGAGGAAGATGTTAACGAGAGAGGCGATGACGATGCCGAATAGCCCGAAAGTGCAAATGGAGCCGATCTTGGAGCAGTCGGCTTTGGTCACGGTGCCGTAGACCGCCATGACCGCGAAAAGACCAGCGGTCAGGAAGAAGGCGTTCTGGATCGTGCTGATCTTGTATACAAGGAAAATTACGGAGAGCGTCGCGCCGTTTAGGGCCGCGTACACAAGGAACAACAGGAGCGCGGCGATGAAGGAGAGTTTCCTGAAGCAGAAGGAGAGTACGATGACCAGCACCAGCTCAATAATGAGGAATATGATGGGGTTGACGTACTGGTAAGCTCCTGATGAGAAGAAGTAGTAGGCTACGGCGCCGGAGAGGGCAAGCCCAAGAAACATCCAGCCATAGACCAGCTTGAAGATGTCGGCTATGCCTTTCTCTTTCGTCTGGACGCCGACGTATTGGTGTGATTTTACGCGTTCCTCAAAGTCGATCATAGGAGCCTCCTTTTCAATTACGAGTCTATTTTAGCAAAATATAAGCTTGTTTTTGCTAACATATTTGGGTAAACAAAGAAAAAAATAGCAACAGTTCGTGGGCACCGGCTTCAAGCTTACTCGCTAGATCGCTATATCTTCCTCTTTTCCGCTGTCCCAAAAAAAGCGGGGGGCTGATGGGACAGGTTGGATTTGATATAATCTCTTTTTGGAGATATAGTGTGTGTTAGGTAAAAGAGGGATATTTTTTGCTTTGCTGTTTTTGGCGTTGGCGGGGGTCGTTTCGGGGTTCTGTGAGGAGCCCGAGGCGGTTGCCGAGGCCGCGCCGTTCGATTGGCTCGCTTATTTGGTGCCGAGAGTGTTCTTCGTTTTGTGCGTGAGTTTGATCACGCTCGGGATGCATTTGGCGAAAAAAGGGTACCGCTTCAATATTCGTCCTATTCCCGGTCTGAACGAGATGGAGGAGGCGGTGGGGCGCGCTACGGAGATGGGAAGACCGTCGCTGTTCTGCACGGGCGTATCCGATACGGCGCATCCTGAGTTGTACGCCTCCATGCCGATATTGAACAAGATCGCGACGGTTTCGGCGCGGTATAGGAACCGCTTGTTGATCCCGGTGTGTATGGAGAGGACGCTGACCTTGCTGCAGACGACCTACGAGGAGGCCTGCAAGTCTATCGGGGAGCTGCGGTCTTTCAATCCTACGGACGTGCGGTTCTTCCCGGGAGGCCAAGTGTATTTCGCGGCGGCCAGCATGGGGTACATGCTGAAGGAAAGGCCGGCGGCCTGCTTCTATTTCGGGTATTACGAGCTGGAATCTCTTTTGCTGTCCGAGACCGGGCAGGTGGTGGGGGCGATGCAGATCGCCGGTACCAGCCAGCTCTTCCAGATTCCTTTCTTCATCGCGGCCTGCGACTACGTCATAATCGGCGAGGAGTTCTTCGCGGTGAGCGCTTCTATCAGCGGAGATCCGAAACTGTCCGGTAGCTTGTATGGGCAGGATATGGTGAAGGTCATCGTTATTGTGAGCGTCGTGGCCGCGGCTGTTTTGGCTTCCATCCCGACGCTGGGGCCAATAGTTTTAAAGATCGCCCAAGCTTTGCAGAAGTGATATGAAGAAGAAACTTATCTGGCTGTCGATCTTTTTGCCCGGTCTCTTATACCTGGCGAAGTGGCTCTTTGAGGGGACGCCTATAGAGGGCGGAGCCTGGTCGGGCGGACTGACGCTCACGAAGATCGTGAACGAGTTCTGCGCGCCTATTCTTATTCTGGTGGGCGCGACGGCTTACGGCATAGCCTTGGCCAATGTTTTCAGAGTGCATATCATGACTCTGATGAATAGGAAGAAGGGCTGGCAGTACAGTCTCATCGTCTTCGTATCGTTCGTTACGGTCTTTGTGATCTGCGTTATTTACGGATGGTTCTCGAAGGAGCGGCCGGAGGGGGCCTTCGACGCGGTGGAGTTTTACCGCTCGTACATTTATACGCCTTTGCTGGTGACGGTCTTGGCCATCCTGGGATTTTACATTACCTACGCCGCCTACAGAGCCTTCAAGATAAAATCGTTGGAAGGCGTTGTGATGATGAGCGTGGCGATGATCGTGATGATCGGTTACGATCCGCTTGGAAATTATCTGACGCGGTATCTAGGCAACACCAGGTTCTTCTATCTGCAGTTGCCGGAACTGGCGCGTTTCTTGCGCGAGGATATGAACGGCACGGTCTTCAGGGCGCTGCAAATAGGCGTTTACATCGCATCCTTGGCGGTCTCCTGGAGGATCTGGCTTGGCATTGAGGATCATCTTTCCGAAGGGGAGGAGGCGAAATGAGGCTCGACCTTCAGAGGATCCCCAGAAGCGTTATTTACCTTGTGCTGCTTGTTTGCCTGGCGGTGCCGTTCTTCGTAAGGTGGTCGCTGCCTGTTTATGTCTCCAACGCCACAAGGTGCCTTTACAAGACCGTGGAGAAAGTGCACGCGGAAAAACCGAACGTGCCGGTGGTATTGCTTAGCAGCTGGGACCCGAGTTCCCGAGGCGAGAACAGGCCGCAGATGGTGGCGTTGGTCAGGCATCTGCTTGTGCTCGGTCAGCCCTTCGTGGTCTTCTGTCCGGCCCTGAATCCCATGGCGCCCAGAGCGTCCGAGGAGGTCATCAATTCGGAGATCGCGAGGGGACATTATACGCTGACGTACGGCGTGGATTACGCCAACCTGGGGTTCAAGGGCATTTCCGGACCGAACATCGGGCCTATTCTGCAGAATCTGGAAGGCGACTTTTTAGGCTGCGTGGCGCAGGATCTCTATGGGACTTCCGCTTACGAGCTCCCGATCCTGAAAGGTTTCAAGTCTCTGGCGAACGCTTCCATGATCATTACGATCAGCGGCGATGTGGAGTCCGAGCACGTGATCGGCATCTTCTCGCCGCGGCATCCTGAGATCCCGGTGGGCGCCGCGGGCTGGTCTTTGATCTGCACCAGGCTTTATCCTTATTTCGACACCAGGCAGCTGGTCGGCATCCTGGACGGCATGAACGGCGCCAGCGAGTATCTGACCTTGCTCAAGGAGAATTATCCCGATTTAGCCGGCGATGATCCCGAAGAGGAGGAAGGCGAAGGCAGCGGAAGCTCCACAAGAGTCAACGCTTTGACGCTGGCTCGAGTCCTGATCATCCTTTTGATCGCGCTGGGGAATATCGGCATGCTTCTGGAGCGCCGGAGGGAAAGGCTGGGGCTTCCTGTCAAAAAGACGGCGCCCAAAGTTACGGTGGGCGAAAAGCGCTATTTGAATATCGGCGCCCTTATCTTCACGATACTTTTCATCATCGCGCTTTTGGGAGAGTTTACTTTGCGCTCCAAGGCCGGTACCTGGTCGGTCGCGGTCTTCGGGGAGTGGGTGGCGGTCTTCTGCACGATAGGCATGCTCTCCTTCATCTTCGGCGACAACAAGCTCTACAGAACGCTGGAGCACGTCATTATTGGCTCCTCCGCGGCGTACATGCTCTTCGAGGTCATCGACAAGCAGATCCTGCCTTCCTTCGTCTACAAGGTGGCGGACGGCTTCGCGGCGATGGTCGGGCGCCCTGCCCAGGGCTCGGCCTGGCAGTTGCTGCTGCTTTTGGGCTTGATCCCCTCCGCGCTGTGGTTCACGGTCTACATCAAGAGATTCGCCTGGACCAACAAGCTCGTCCTGGGCCTCTTGATGGGCGTGGCCGTCGGCATCGCTTTCGGACAGAACGTCAACCTCGCGATCCCGCAGATCGCCGGCGCGGTCAAGCCTTTGCTGACTTTCGGGCCGGTGAACGTTCCGCACATCAGCCTTTTTGAAAACGTTTCCGTAACCTGGAAGAACGTCTTCAACCTCGTCTATCTCGTGACCATGATACTGGTCATGATATATTTCGTCTTCTGTTTGAAAATGAAGACGACCGTCGCCAAGGGCGCGGTAAGATCCGGTAGGATCGTCATGATGATCGCCTTCGGCGCGGTCTTCGGCAACACCATCGCCACCAGAATGAGCTGGCTCATCGACCGTATCGACGCCATCGCTGTCTGGATTAGAAACCTTATGATCCTGGGAGGCTAGTCGTGGAAAGGAGAAGCGAATTTGGAGTGCGCCTGGCGAAGGATCTTAAGGAAAGGGGACTTGGTCCCCTCGCGGCTTTCCTTGTGAGAGCCAATTGGCCGCTTGCCACCATCTACGCCAACATCGTGATGGGCGCGGAGCCATTCCTCGCCATCGCCGGCTACGAGGCGAAGCCCTTATACGAGACGCTGAACGATCGGGAAGCGCTCGCAAACCTTTTGGAAGAGCTGGAGAGGGAAGATTGATGGCGGAAGAGAAAAAGATCAACGCCATCATAGCGACCGACTGCGGCAGCACCACCACGAAAGTGATACTTATCACCCGCACGCCGGAAGGGGAATACCGCCTGGCGGGCAGGGGAGAAGCGCCTACGACAGTCGAGGCGCCCTTCGACGACGTGACCATCGGCGTCATCAACGCCGTGACCGAGCTACAGGAGATCACAGGAAGGAAGCTGGTTGAGAATGGCAAGATCATTTTGGGTGCGGGCCCCGACATAGGTGCGGATCTTTATCTCTCAACGAGTTCCGCAGGCGGCGGCCTGCAGATGGCGGTCATCGGCGTAGTGGCGTCTCTGTCCGCCGAGAGCGCGCAGAGAGCGGCCCTGGGCGCCGGCGCCATCATCATAGACTCCTTCACCTACGACGACGGCAGGACCGAGCAGGAGAGAGTGGAACGCATCCGCCACATCAGGCCCGACATGGTGCTCTTTTCTGGCGGCACGGAAGGCGGAACCAAGAAGCATCTTGTGGAAATGGCGGAAACGCTTCTGATGGCAGACCCGAAGCCGAGGTTCGGCGAACTCTTCAAGGTCCCCGTCATCTTCGCCGGCAACAGCGAGGCGTTGCCGCTCGTCACGGACGTGCTCGGCAAAAAAGTTGACCTCATCAAGGTCAACAACGTCAGGCCCACGATGGAAGAGGAGGACCTGAACGACGCCGGCCAGGCCATCCACCGTCTCTTCCTTGAGCACGTCATGGCCCAGGCCCCTGGCTACGAAAAACTCATGTCCTGGGTCTCCGTTCCCATTATGCCGACGCCTTCCGCTTTCGGACAGTGCATAGCCGCGGTGGGCGAAAAGGAGAAGATCAACGTCCTGGCCGCGGACATCGGCGGCGCCACCACCGACGTGTTCTCAAGCGTGAACGGCCGCTTCACCAGAACGGTCTCCGCGAACTACGGCATGAGCTACAACATCTGCAACGTGGTCAAGGAAGCGGGATTCGAGAACATTCTGCGCTGGCTGCCCTTTGAGAGCAGCGTGAACGAGCTTTGGGACATGGCCTTAAACAAGATGATAAGGCCGACCACTATTCCCCAGACCGCAAGGGAGCTTTTTATAGAGCAGGCTATCGTCAGGGAAGCCCTGCGCTTGTCTTTCGCCCACCACATGAGGCTAGCCGGCGGACTGAAAGGCATCGTCAGGCAAAGAAGCGTGGCGGAAGCCTTCGAACAGAAAGGCGCCGCGGTGATAAACGCCGGCGACATGGATCTCATCATAGGGTCTGGCGGCGCGCTCTCGCACGCCCCCAGGCGCAGACAGACGGCGCTCATCATGCTCGATTCCTTCGAGCCGGAAGGCATAACCGAACTCGATGTGGACAGCATCTTCATGTTGCCGCACCTGGGCGTTCTGTCGAGCGTCGAGCCCGACATCGCCCTGGAAGTCTTGCACCGCGACTGCCTTATTCCCATCGCCACGTCGCTCTCCCTAAAGGGGCAGATGAAAGAGAAGGAAGTATGCGCCGAGCTTACTATCAATACGCCGGAAGGCGAAACGAACTACAAGCTCTACCCCGGCCGCCTCTACCGCTTCACCGAAACCGCTGAAAAGTTCTTCTCCTTCACCATCCGGCCCGACAGGGAAGTGGACGCCGGCGAAGGACCGGGCGTCGAGTACGAAAGGAAGGCCCGCTTCAGCGCCGTAGGCCTTGTGATCGATACGAGGGGACGCCCCCTCGTTCTCCCGGACGATCCCAAGGAGAGGATAAGAAAGAACCGCTCCTGGGCGCGGGCTATCGGCGCCTTTGACCTGGAGGAGGAAAGCTAATGGGCAACGCCTTCACTCCCGGACTCCTTATCACGCCGAGGACAGCGGTGACGAAAACCCGCAAGCTTCCCCTGGGCGGGCACGCCACGGTCTCCGTCGGCGACATTGTCACGCACGATCAGACCGTCGGCATGGCCAACCATCAGGGGCCGCTGACGCTCGTGAGAGCCGCGGAGATCCTTGAGCTCGACAACGACAGGATGGAGAAGCATCTTTCCTGCCATGTCGGCGACATCGTCGAAAAGGATCAGCTTTTAGGCGAGACTTCGCATTTCTTCGACCTTGTCAGGAACGAATGCCGTTCCCCGGTCAAAGGCTTCATCGAAGAAATTTCGCCGACCAACGGCTTCATCGCCATCAGGGAGCCTGCCACCATACTGGAAGTCTCCGCTTACCTAAGCGGCACGGTAACAAGAGTCAGCAAGACCGACGTCGACGTTTCCTGCACGGCCTGCGTCATCCAGGGCATCTTCGGCCTTGGTGGGGAATCCAGCGGCGAAATAATGATTGTCTCCGAGGACGAGGACATAACGCTTGAAAACCTCACTGAGGAGTGCGAGGGCAAGATCATCGTAGGCGGGCGCTCCATAGAGAAAGACGCCATCGACATGGCGAAACTGTGCAAGGTGAAAGGCATCGTGGTCGCAAGCATCGAGCACAAAGTCATCCACGACATTTTAGGGGAATACATCGGCGTCGCCATCACCGGCCAGGAGAACCTAGGCTTCACGCTGATCGTCACGGAAGGCTTCGGGAATCTGAAGATGGACTCCAGAACCATGGAGCTCTTAAAGCAGCACAAAGGCGAAACGGCCTCCTTCAACGGCTCGACTCAGATAAGAGCCGGCGTCGTCCGCCCGGAAGTCATCATACCAGTTTTGGAATACTGCGAAACGAAAGACGCTAAGAGCTCTCTGGCAGTGGCCAAAGAGCTGCAGATCGGCACCAGGATAAGAATAATCAGATCACCCTACTTTGGGGAACTGGCTGAAGTTACGGAACTGCCCGAGCAGCCCGAAGCCATAGCCACGGAAGCGAAAGTCAGAGTCTTGAAAGCCAAGCTCGATTCCGGCGAAACAGCGACCATTCCCAGAGCCAACGTGGAGATAATAGACTGATGCTAAATTACATTTCCGACCACGACCACTACGACGTCGTATTGCGGGCGGCCTTCATGGCCCGATCGAGCCTTTGGCTCGCGACCTCCAACCTTAAGGACGCCTTCGTCGAAAGGGGGAGCGAGGTCGTTTCTTTCCCGGCCAGGCTGGCCGACCTTCTCGAAAAGAATGTGGAAGTGCGCCTTCTGCACGGCAAGGAGCCCGGCCCCCGCTTCCTCGAGGACTTCGACCGCAACCCGATCCTGGCGACCGACCTTGAGCGCCGCATGTGCCCGAGAGTGCACTCTAAGCTCGTCATAGTCGACATGCGTTTAGCCTACATCGGCTCCGCCAACATAACCGGCGCGGGGCTCGGCATGAAAAGCGAGCACAGAAGGAACTTCGAGAGCGGAATCTGGACCGACCAGCGCGACATTGTCGACGAAGTGATCGAGCACTACGTGCGCATCTGGGAAGGCGAGGACTGTGCGCAGTGCATGTGCCGCGACGTTTGCCAGGATCCAATTGCTTGAAACACTAAGGGGGATACATGAAAAGATCGCTTATCGTTTTAACGCTTATAGCAGGGGGAATACTTTTGAGCGCCTGTCAGAAAAAGATCTGCGACATGACGCAGGAAGAGGCAAAAGAGTGGACGAAGAACGCCACTGTAGCCGAGATGAACGAAAAGGTCAAAGCCCTCACCCCTGAAGAAAAAGAGAAGCTCGTCCGCAACTGGCTCACCCTCAACATACCGGACGAAGACAAGGAGATCGTCATAAAAGGCTGCGCGGCCATCATCGAACATCCGAAGCTCGGCTTCTACGTCGAATTGTTCGCCCACACGCCCATCAATAAGCACGAAGCCGGCGGCGGCGCCTGGGCAGCCGGCGACCACATCTCCATGTCTTCGGGCCTCCTCGCCCAAAAGGACCCCGAATCCATCCGCGACACTCTTACCCACGAGCTCTTCCACATCTTCAACCACCGCGAGAACGGCGCCGGCGGCATCTCCGCCCTCAACGAAGGCACCGCCATCTGGATCTTCAACATGACCTTCTATGAAGATGATCCCAAGAAGATGGAACTCGGGCTCGCCGAGCCCGCCATCGGGACTATGCTCTACTACCGCGACATCGGCATCCCGGGTTACCCAACCGACATAGAGTTCGGCGTTCCCAAAGACCTCACCCCGAAAGGAAAGGAAGTTTACGACATGCTCCTAGAGGCCGACCCAAGCAAGCTCCCCGTCTACGACGAATCGAAGATGAAAGAATACTTCGACTTCTTCAAGGACATCAACCGCAACCAGGAGTTTTCCACATACCTTAGCCTCTTCGAAGAGAGACTGCAGCTCTGGCTCCAGACTCACTAAATTGGTAAAAATACCGAACTTAAGAAGCGCGCCGAAAGGCGCGCTTTTTTTGTCGTATTGCTAAGTCTATCATCCCAACGCCCGCTTCGTCAGGAACCTCTACGAGCGCACCTTGGGCAAGGCGGCTTGTCGCGGCAGTCTCAAATCAGGAGAACTGACGCTTCTCGCCACAGATCTCCTTTGTGCCACAGAATATGTAGAATTCAAACAACTTACGGAAAAGAAAACCCACAAATCAATGGGCTTCGGCGGTTAAAAAACAATCTGATTTTTTTGGACTTGATTATCTGATGGATTTTAGTTAAAATTTAAACAGAATGAGGTTTTGTATATGATGACCGGATAGGCACTTGGAGTCCAATCAACAATAAGCGAAATAAACAACTTATAAAACAAAGAGTAAATATGTCAGGACAAATGGGTAATTACAACGTCGACATCGTAATGTGCATCGACGCTAAATGTTGTATGTGACCTATTATTGATAAAGCAAAAGAAATGCGCCTTCATTTTACGAGATATTCAAAAATGCCGTGGAGAAAAACAATAAGGATGTTTCTGAATTTTGATTAAAAAGACAATTTCTAATAATGGCATGACAATGATAATCATTATGGGAAAATTAGCGACGCCAAATTTAATAGAAAAAAAGTTATATGAATTATTGGGGATACAAATATTCAGAAAACTTGTCTTGAAACTTGAAAATTTGATTCACTACAAAGACAAAAAAAGGAATATCAATTATCATCTTCGCGGAAGAGGTATCAATTCCGTTCAAAGTTTCACGGGATATTTGCTGTATAACGCGGTGTGTCATGGTTTAAGCATCATTTTTATTACTATTTATATTTCAATAATGTGGATTTACAAAGATAGATGTGCCGCTCTAGATATTTATCTGTACGGTATGCTTTTAGTAAATCTATATTGCCTTATGCTTCAGCGATATACATATATAAAGATTCGGGCATTTGAAGAAAAACGAATTAATACGAAAAACTGTATAATCGCTGAAAAAATTAAGCTCTTGTTTCAAAGAATTGAAAATAGATCATATAACGAACTCCAGCGGGAGTATTCGCTAATAGAAAGAATAAGAGAGAGCATCAATAACGGAACCGATTGCGTTATCTGGAACTGCGATGCATATGTTTTGCGCAATATTTCAAAATGTGCTGGTGATATATTCAAAACAAAAATTCATTATGAAATAAGAGACAGAGAAAAGGATTCCCCGAAAAATATAATTGATAGAATACCCAAATGTCCCGTAGTTACCAGAAAGATTGAAAAAAGAGTTGCAAGTTTACAAAATCTATTTCACTTAAGAAAGCATAGCAATATTCTCTTTGAATTCAGCATTATTACAGAAACGAAAGATTGCGAGGATGCATATAATGAGCTTATTCAGGATTTTTCTCGCGATTCTGTAGAATTCATTTTTGATGTTCTTTTTGGTGCATACAATGAAGCACTATTATCTCTGAGGGAAATATAAGTATGGCTTTGTTTAAAAATACAATAACAAGTTTAGAGAAGAAAACAATCTTTGCTTCGACTCTCTTCAACGTAATTAAAGAGAGCAAACATAGAATTGTTATTCACTATGAATGGAAAAGGCCCGATCAGATTCTTACAATTTTTGCATCAAAAAATAATACAATTACTCTTGGCATTAATCTGAATATAATTAGGCATAAATACTTTGAAAGATCAATTGAAAAGACCGAATTACAATTAAGATACAGAGCGTTTTTTATTGAAGCATATATTCGGTGTTTGGATGATGCTGCAGTATCTTTTCCGCAGACATATTTTTCTGGGCTTGTGTTATTGTGTGCGATTAATGTTTTGTGTAGCGGAAAAACCGTTAATGCATTTTCGCCAATAGAAAGGAAACCACGTGATTTAAACACGATTGATATATATTGCGCTATCCATGCATTTAAGAAAATGATTGTTAATTATGCTGATAAACTCACGAAGGACACAATTGTAAATTTTAATAATCTCATTGGAGAACTATTATTATATTCCACGCTTCCGGAAATCGGCTACAAAGGAAATAAAACAATATACTCATTGTTACAAGAAATTAGAGTGCTCTACGGAAATTTAATGTCGCATAGATGCGAAGAGTCAAATTATGCTCTTTTTGATAATTCGGGAATTACCAGAGATAAAATTATAAACATAAATGATCTAGCGTCAATATGCGAAGAATGTAAAGACTTCTTTTGGGGAAATGTTGTGGTAAGATTGTCTGCCCATTTAAACGAACGCATTAACCTTCAAAAAACTAGAGAATCTTTCATAACGGATTGTGTCAAAGATTTTGAAAGGAAATCAGTACGATATTTTTTTGCCGTCACAAATGTCGAAAATTCACTGTTACTCGATAATTTTATGGCAATAAAAAAAATGTCACGAAAAAAAGAATATGCTTTTTCCTACGTTACCTCAGATTCTGGGAATATCCATTTTTTCGGCAATTAATAAGATAAAAAAACAATAAAAGGAAAACAAATGAGTAGTAGTGTTGAAGCTAGCGCAGATGTTGCATTAGCTGTAAAAGCAGCAGGAACAGTTGTTTTAGGCGCCGGATGGCTAGTCTGGCAAAGCGGAAAACTATTGGTAGAAGTGAATCGAGCAATTGATGCACAAATTGATATGAG
>JAEEGK010000293.1_pt1 | contig 125447 bp, 115 predicted proteins | sample 8958771 | NCBI WGS metagenome assembly JAEEGK01 (sample SAMN16246547, study PRJNA631951) | gut metagenome | biome: gut microbiome; feature: rumen; material: SC-attached | host: Bos | place: Iran: Karaj | collected 2018-10 | reverse complement strand
TTATTGATAAGAGCAGCAAGAGTTGTTGACTTACCTGAGCCAGTAGGACCAGTCACAAGCACAAGTCCGCGTGGATAATCTGCAAATGTCGAAACAACCTGCGGCATACCAAGCTCATCAATCGTTGGCATTTTTGTAGGAATAAGACGAAATGCTGCCGCAAGATTACCTTTCTCGTTAAAGGCATTAACGCGGAAACGTGCCACATCACCAAACGAGAACGAATAATCAAATTCCTTATCTTTAGAAAGAACCTCACGTTGCATTGAATCAAGGGTAGAAAATACTAACTTTTCAACCATATCCTCTGTTAGAACTGGAGTATTCTGAATTGGTTGAAGTGCGCCATCAACACGAAGGATTGGAGGTAGGCCAACCTGGATATGGATATCTGACGCATTTTTCTTAATACATTCCTCAAGAAGAACTTCAATGCGTACACTTGAAGGAACAGCTGTTGGCGTAGCCGCTGCTGCAGCTGCTGCTGCGATTGTGGATGTTGTCGGAACAGCTGACTCTGAGCCAGCTACGTTTTCTTCTGCCACTGGTGCTATTTCATTTTGCATTTTTACCTACCCTTTATTTTCCTTAATTTTAACATAAGCATTATCCCTACGCAAGGTCAGACGCCACACGATTAACCTCAGAAATTGTTGTTGTTCCAGATAGCGCTTTAAGCATACCATCCTGACGCATCGTTAGCGTTCCTTTGAGTTTCGCGACCTTCATAATTTCGCTCGATGTCGCATGAGAAACCACTAGCTTCTGAATATCGTCATCGACTTCAATCGTCTCATAAAGGCCAATTCGCCCCTTATAACCGCCCGGAGTATCACGATCCTCAACGCCCTTAACCAGCGTATAACCATTTGGATTATATACTGGAAGTCCTGGGTAGCCCAAATCATCTGACACCATCGCAACCTGCTGCTGGCTCTGTGGTAGCATCTCGCCAATAAGATCATTTATCTGTTTTGTTTCAATATCAGTTGAAGCATATGCTTCCCTCTTCTCAGCCACACGGCGCACCAAACGCTGACCAATAACAGTATTAAGCGTTGAAGCAAGAAGGAATGGTTCAATACCCATATCAAGCAGACGTGGCAAAATACCAGCAGCCGAATTCGTATGAAGGGTCGAAAGCACAAGGTGGCCAGTAAGCGCAGCCTGAACTGCGAGGTTTGCTGTCTCTGAGTCACGAATCTCACCGACCATCACTGCGTCAGGATCCTGACGAAGAATTGAACGAAGACCAGTCGCAAACGTCAAACCAGCGTCTACATTCACCTGAATCTGGTTAATACCATCCATTTTGTACTCAACCGGATCCTCAAGTGTCACAATATTTATTTTCTCATCGAAAATTTTCCTAATAAGCGCATAAAGAGTTGTTGACTTACCTGAGCCAGTAGGACCAGACGTTAGAATCATGCCGTTTGGTCTTGAAATACCTCTCTCAACCATCTTCAAAGCATGTCCAGCCATACCCATTGTCTCAATATCAAGTGCCGTACCAGATTTATCAAGAATACGAATCACAACCTGCTCTCCCCAAACAACTGGAGAAATCGAGATACGAAGATCAACTTCCTTCCCCGCTACTGCAACTGTAAACTGGCCATCCTGCGGAATACGGTGTTCATCAATCTTCAAATTTGACAAAATTTTAATACGCGAAACTAGTGCCGGCTCGATTGTCTTTGGAAGCTCCATTACTTTTCTTAGAACGCCATCAACACGACAACGGATTATCAATGAATCCTCGAGCGGCTCGATATGAATATCGGATGCCTTTGAGCGTGCTGCATAATCAAGAATTGTAGCAAGCGCTTTTGAAATTGGTGAATCCTGTGTTATTGTTTTTACGTCCGCACTTGCTTTTTTCTGTTCAATCTCTTCATTTGTCGATTTAACAGCATTCTGAACAGCCGAGAAATCGCCAGTGTATTGAGAAAGAGCTGCTCTTAGCCCAACCTCACTCGCCATAACTGTACGAATCGGCTTTTGAACGAGCGTCGAAAGATAATCAGTCGATTGGACATTCTGAGCATCAAGCATTGCAACATATAGTGAACCATTTTTCTCGCCAAGAGGAACAACCATCGAACGTTCCGCAACTTCGTGTGGAATTAATGTTAAGATTTCTTGGTCCATACGAACATGATCAAGATTTACATATGGTACTTTCATCACTACCGCTGTAGCGTGAGAAACCGTTTCATCATCCGTGATCTTCTTAGATGTAAGAAGCGCCAAAATTGGTTGACGTGTTCTTAATACTTCCTCTTGTGCAGCCTGAACTTGTTCAGCAGAAACTAAGCCCTCTGAGACGAGTAGCTTTACAACCTGCTCTTGTAACTCTTTCGTAAGAAGAGCCATTACTGGCCTCCTGCTTCTTCTACAGCATTCTCTGGGCACTTATTGAGGTCATCAGTAAAGCTTCCGTCAGCACACACAAATAAGTTTTTGTCCTTAACCTGATCATCTTCTTCTGTAATCTTGCCACACATAATCAATTCTTCACGCGACAAAATACCGTTTCTATCTGCGTCTTCACAATCACCTACGAAGACTTCAACTGTTGGGTTAATCGAAGCCGGGTTGAATAATTCTGAGTCCGGTTTAACAAGTTCAGCTGTAATTGCGTCGACTGTCTTAATATTCTCAGATTTCAAGTTTGGATCGCCTAAAAATGAGTTAACAATGAAAAATGATGCAAGCGTTCCGATTGTTGCAATAATAATTATTGAAAAGAGATCCGATTGTTTCATTTCTTTTTATTCCCCATTTTTTCATCTACAATATCATCAATAGATTTGATTCCAGACGTGCCACCAGTTTTCTTTGCCTCTTTTGTTGCATAAATAGTCTTGGTTGTTTCAGTAGCAGTAATCTGTTTTGTATAGAACGCCAATGCTTGCGCAGAAAGTTCGAGCTTACTTGGCGCATCTGCTGCATTCTCGTTATCAGAATCCTGCTTCCAAGTGATTGTTGCTGTACGGAAACTAAATGCACGAATTGACTTCTCAAGATTTTGAAGAAGCTTCGTAGTATTATATACGTTGTCTTCATATGCTACCGATACTGGAATTACTTCGATTCCAGCGACTGGAGAAACTTCACCAGAGCTGTTTGGCGCAAGTGAATCTGGTTCAACACCAGTAAGAAGGAAAATCTGGTTCATCGAAGACAATAAAGCTGCCTCGTTCTGAGATGCAGGAAGTGCATCCGGAATCACACGAAGTGATGAACAAAGCTTTAACATTCCAAGCTGAGTTGAACGCTCTTCATCAGATTCTGCTTGACGATAAAGCTTTGCGAAATCAATCTTTTTTCCATCCTTATCATAGCACAATCTCTGGCTATCACGCGCAACCGACTCGAGATTTGGATCTTCTGCCATATTAATCATCACATTATAGCGAAGTGTTCCTGGAATACTTGCAACGTCAATCGCGTTTGGATCACAAGACTTCAGGTCTGCATCTGAAAACTTACCACTATTATTCTTTGGAATACAAATACCAACATTCTTTATAGTTGTATAATAATTCGAAATCGACTGATCTTTCTCGTTAATGATCTTCGTATTAAAACTAATATACTTAATAAAGAACACTGCAAACACAATCGAAACGCCAAGCACAAGCGATGCACCAAGCACAGCAAGCATCATCTGCTGCTGGATCTTGTTGATTTTAATTCTCTTTCCAATTGCTGCTTCTGCCATTGTTATTCTCCCGTCCCACTCGTCGGAGTATTATTGCATTCTGTATCGCCAATTTTACATGCTGTTGCTGGAGCGTCAAAGATCTTTTCAAGCTGAACATACGAATCTGTCACATTCTGTCCATTTGGACCAATTGCCATCACATGCTTGTTCCTGAAGGCAAATGCGTCTGCATTAAGTTGGATTACAGCCGAGAAGCGAAGAACTAATCTATCGTCCTGATCGCGACCGTTTGCGGATTCTGTAACCGTAATTCCATCTGGAACTAGCATACAAATATTCTCTGCCGACCACTTCATGTTCTCTTCTCCGGTGCTCTCATCTACCGTCAAGCGGCCAGTATAGGTGATACATTTACTTTCGAAATGCGGAATTCCGCTAATTGCACCATTTTCATCCATTTCTGGAGTATATTTGTAATTCGTGACGTTATAGACTGTGCCTTCATCAGGTGGTTCTGGAATTGCATCATCAATTCCATCCTCAATTGTACGAACTGGTTCTTTCTTGTACCATGATGTGAATTGTGGAGTACGATAAACCTTCTCGCTTGGAATATATTCAATTGTCGTCTTCTTTGTTTCTTCCTTCTTTTCTTCCTCAGTCTTCACCTTTGCAACATCTGATGTACCATTAACCATCTTTGCCGCCTCAAGGTCAACATTTATCGTTGAAGAAGTAATTGTACCATTTTCATTCATTGCATAATCATCACGAGTTGGATCACAACCCTTCTCGCCACGATGCCAGATTGCATAAAGGCTGCCACTCTCTTGAAGCATCACGTTGTTTTTATCGTATTCTTCGATACAGCGTGAAGGAATTTCATTTCCAGTCGAGTCAACATAACGACCATAATCAAACGTCATCATATTTGTTCTCTTGATGAAGGCCTCAAGTACACGATAGTCGATATTATCTTTCTTTGCATCAGCCTGCGCATCAAATGAAAGTGTCGAGGTGGTTAAATCAACTGAGAGCTCAGAAACTTTCACTTCATCTTCACCTAAATCGCGAAGTGCTGCAAGGAAGATAATTGCGCGAGAAAGCACCTTTTGGTTATCTTCAATCTCTGAAATACCGCGAAGCTGGTTCTGAATTGTTAAGAATTCTGGAAGCTCTTCATATGATTTAATCTTATCCGAAAGATTCTTCATATGAGCATCCTGGCCTGCCATAGTAATATCCTGCGCACCTTTGATTGAACCGAGAATAAGCGCAGTTGAAACTGAAACAACCGAAGTAACAATACAGATAAAGAACACGAGATTACGCATTTTCTGGTTCTTAATCATATCAGTCTTAATGTCTGGGACAAGATTGATTTCATAAAAACCAGTCTGGCCTTTCATCATCTCTTCATCTTCGCCAAGCTCGCCTTTAAAAAGTGCAACAATAAACTTCGGGATATCCGATAAATGCATAGTTGAAAAATCAAATTTCTTTGCCATTATTCGTTGCTCCTCTCTGCAAGACCAATTGCAACTGCAAATTCCGAAGCTACTGGAAGCAATGCATGTTGTTGCTCAGGCGTAACACGAACGTACTGCCATGGGTTGCCCTGGATCGTTGGGATATTAGTCTTAACTTCCATGTACTCTGCAATAAATGGAATCACGCCAGCGAAGCCAGAAAGAATAATTCCGCCAACCTGTGCTCCAACATACTTTGTCTGGAAGAAGCGAACTGATTTTGAAAGCTCCATTGCGAACGTTTCAAGTGATGCATCAAGTGCCTTGAATACTTGTCCATCAAGTTTATCCTGCGCAAGACCGAATTTAAGGATAAATTGCCTTGCTTGGTCTTCACGAACATTTAAAGTATCTGAAACTGTCTCTACAAAGAGAGATAAACCACCAGGAATTGAACGCACGAGCCTTGGCGCACCCTGATAAATCACAACCAAATCTGTTGATTTTTCGCCTAAATCAATCAGCATCCTACCATCAGTCATACCAATTGGAGCAAGTGCGCGGGTCATAGCGATTGGCTCTGGCTCCTGCGCGATTACATTAAGACCGAGACTCTCAATCTCTTCCATTCTCTCTTCTGCATACTCTTTTGCAGTTGATGAAATCAAAATCTCTGCTTTAAGCGAGTCATTTGGTGAAACACCAAGAACAGCAAAGTCAACCTTTGCTTCTTCGACTGCCATCGGGATATATTGATCAGCTTCATAACGAATCGTCTTTCCAATGTCCTTCTTAGGAGCATTTGGAACTTCAACGATTGAAGTATAAGTCTTTCTAGCTGGAAGACCAAGTGCAACGTTCTTTGTTGTAATACCGGCCTGCTCTTTTGCGCCCAAAATAGTCTCAGCCAATTTTCTCTTACCAATAGTAGAATTATCCAAAGCAATTTTTGGATCAATCGGCACATAAGCATATTTCTCTAGAGCCCAACCCCTTTCAGCATCACCAGATAACTGAATCAAACGAATAGAATTCGTTCCAACATCCAATGCGAAGAAGTCGCCCACACCGTGTAGTAAACTCATACTACAATTATTATACCATAAGCGGAATAAAAAATTACAATATTTTCAAAGATTTTTCTGATTTAGAAATCACAATCTTCCCTATGTGCTCGAAACGTTTATATTCACCTTCTGCTTGGATTTCAACATCACCGTAATTTGGGAACGTAATTACATCTTCAACTGTGACCTGCGCTGGAATTTTACATAAAATGCTCTTCGCCATAAATGGCACAAGCCTATAAAGACGATTTAGCTTCTTCGTTGTTGATAAAAAGTCTGTTTTATGTGAATAATAATTTTTCCCACCCTTCATCATCTTTGCAACCGTAAGGCCATTTACTGCCAAATAATCTGATACGCCCTTCGTTTCAGTTTCATCTAACGACTTAACACGATTCTGGAAAACTCCATTCTTATCATAAATTTTGATCGTCGAGTCAATCTTAAATGACGGAATAAAAACCCGCTTTTTGTTTTTGAAAAACCACTTCATTAGTGTCCAAATCGAAAAAGATATTTTCTTATTCCCTTTTTGTAACTTTTTCCTTGTTTTATCACTATCAAAAATTTCCGTAGATTCTGCAAACATCCCAATCGTAAAATAACACGCTGCATAGCGATAATGAACACCATCAATTTTCGCCTCAAGCGGATAAAGCTCCTGTCCTGAGGCCTTATTAAGCGTTCTTGCCATATCATTAAAGTTACCAAACGGAACAGCCGCAAATCTCACGTCTTTCCCAGACAACATACAACCATTAAGACCAATCGTTGCCGTACCATCACCACCAGCCGTGATCACGATATCGCCATCTTCGAGAATCTTTGCCAGTTCAGCTGCATTATCATCAACATCCGTTGGCTTTACTTCATACTTACCAAACATTACGCCCGAAACCTCTTGTAAAGGTTCTATTACTGATTCACGGACATGTATCGCCTTAGATGAACGCGGATTATACACAACAAAAACTCGTCTAGTCTTCGGTTTTTCATCAAAATCCGACTTATTTTTTGAATAAACTAGCTTCAAAATCTTTTCTTTTATGTCAGAGACTTCCACCAAAACCTCTATTTCTAGCTACCGTTTCCAAAAAGACCACCTGGAAGCAAGAATTGGAGAATACCCCAGAAGAATACCCAAATCACAAGTCCAATCACAATTTGAAGGAGACGATTTTTTGCCTTCGCAACCTGTGCCGAGTTATCACGTGCAGTCATATACTGATAGCCAGTAATCATTACGCCGATAATTGCAGCAGCACCTACACCGTAAGTCACAACATTGAGAATAATCGAAAGAACTTCAAATAAAGCACCACCGCCCGATCCGCTATTACACTTAATAATCGCAGTGTCAACACCAGCACAATCACCACCTTCACCATCAGCTTTATACCCTAATCTTAAACCCGAAGTATCACCATTGTTTGTTGTTGTACCAGTATTTGTTGTACTAGTATTTGTTGTACCGGTATTCGTAGTACCAGTATTTGTTGTGCTAGTATTAGTAGTGCCAGTACTACCACCATTATTAACGGTCGTACGATCAGTACCGCCATTACACACCCACAATACCGTAGAAGTTGTTGCGCTTATCACCTCAAATGTACCACCAAGAGATTCACAGGCTGATTTTATCGCTGATCTACTAACCTGGTCGGTACTTCCGGAAGCATTAGCGTTTTTACAGTCCCAAACTGTATAATTAGCATAAGCTGTAGTCTTCCATGTACCGCCCAACTTTTTACATGCATCGCGATGTGCTTCAGCACTATCATATGTACGACCACTGAATGATGCCGTCTCAGTAGCAAAAGCAGGCACAACAAAGCCAACGCCAAGGTTAAATGCGACGACTAATGCAGCTATAATTCCATAAACTTTTCTTTTCACAAAACCTCCTTTTAACGAAGATATTCTTGCAATTTCTTCGTATCTTTATTCTTTCGAAGCTTCGAAAGTGCTTTTGCCTCAATCTGACGAATACGTTCACGAGTGACTGAAAATTCCGCGCCAACTTCCTCAAGAGTATGCGGACGACCGCCACCAATCCCGAAACGAAGCTTGATAATTTTTTGCTCACGTTCTGACAATGTTGAAATAATATCCGCAAGTTGCTCTTTAAGCATCTGATTTGCGGCAGAATCTTCTGGAGAAATTCTGTCCTCATCTTCAACAAAATCACCAAGTACAGAATCTTCGTCATCGCCGTCTTTACCAACCGACTGATCAAGCGATGCGATATCTTGCTTAATACGCATCACATAGTCGACTTTCTCGACGTCCATATCCATCTCTTTTGCGATCTCTTCAATAGTTGGTTCGCGGTTAAGTTCAGCCGTAAGTTTACGTGAAGCACGAAGAACTTTATTAATCGTCTCAACCATATGAACAGGAATACGAATCGTACGAGCTTGATCAGCAATCGCACGTGTAATTGCCTGGCGAATCCACCAAGTCGCATAAGTTGAGAATTTAAAGCCCTTCTCCGGGTCAAATTTCTCTACTGCACGAAGGAGACCAGTATTTCCCTCTTGAATCAAATCAAGAAAATCAAGTCCTCTACCAGAATATCTTTTAGCAATCGAAACGACGAGGCGCATATTTGCCTCAACCATTTTATCTTTTGCCTTCTTATTGCCTTTTGCTGCCTTTACAGCAAGCGCTTGCTCCTCTTCTTGCGTAAGAAGTGGGATCTTACCAATTTCACGGAGATACATCTTAACAGAGTCGTCCGCAAATTGGTCAACATTATCAGCTGTAATCTCAAGATCCTCATCCGAAAAATCCTCTTCGTCACCGAGGTCATCCATGTCTGGTTCCTGAGGTTCCAAACCGACTAAAATATCTTCATCAGTACTATCCATTAAAAAAATTATACCTAATTTTCAGATTATTTCAAGCAAAAGCGATTAGTTACCATAAAATCGCTTCCTTCCCATGTTCCTCGAGATATTTATTCGTTTTCGAGAATGGCTTTGAGCCAAAAAACCCATTATATGCCGAAAGCGGCGAAGGGTGTGCCGACTCCAGAATCAAATGCTTCGACTCATCAATCAACTTCTTTTTACTCCTCGCATCCCTCCCCCAAAGAATGAATACTAAATTTTCCTTTTCTGAGTTCAAATATTTTATCACTGCCTCAGTAAATTCTTCCCATCCCCGCCCACGATGTGAACCAGCCTTATGTGCCTCAACCGTCAAAACATTATTAAGCAGCAAAACCCCCTGCTTCTGCCACGCCAAAAGATTACCACTCTTATTATTATGTCTGCCTAAATCCGAATCAATCTCCTTATATATATTAATAAGGCTCGGTGGCATATAATTATTCCTTGCAGAAATCGAGAAAGCAAGCCCATCCGCGACGCCAGGGGTGTGATATGGGTCTTGACCCAATATTACCACCTTTACATCATCCAAGCTAGTCGAAAAAGCACGAAAAACCTGAGTCTTCGAAGGGAAAATCGTCTTCGTCTCATATTCCAAGTGCAAAAACTTCGATAATTCCGTAAAATACGGCTTACTAAACTCTGTTTTTAAAAATGGTTTCCAGGATTCATGCATTAGAATTCAAATAACTTCTTTAAATCTTCAAAAACTTCTTCAATTGTTCCAGCTGCATCAAGTGTTAGAACGTTATATTCTTTCGCAACCTTTAGATACCCAGCATTCACTTTATGTTGAAAATCATCCGGCTGCGATTTCCAGACTTCACCAGTTCTGCCCTGTTCTTTTGCCTGGGTACCAAGTCTCTTTGCGCGAGCTTCATCGGAAAGGGTCATAATAACTTGTTTATCAGGATGGAAATAATGCTCCGGCATCACCGTCTTATGAAGTTTCTTTATGAATGTCCTCGAAACTCCTGCTGCATACCCTTCATAAATCAAAGTTGAGAACCAACTGCGTGTCGTGATTACAATATCACCTTTTCTAAGCGCCGGCTCTGCCAACTTTCGCCACTGTTCATAACGATTAATTAGATAAAGCATTACACGTGTACGGTGATCAATATCTTGCTTCGTACCATAGTTCAACTTTGCAATTTCACGAACAAATTCATCCTCGGAACCAGTACCAGACTCTGAGTAGTGAACAACATTCTTCCCTTTAGAACGTAAATATTCCGCAAGTAGTTTAGCTTGGGTGTCTTTTCCTGTCGCATCCTGACCTTCAATAACGATATGCATTTTCCTCTCCACTTTTCTCTATTATACATCAAAAAACACCCTTTCGGGTGCATTTTTCAATCTGGTGGGCGATAGAGGAGTCGAACCTCTGACCTCGTCTACGTCAAAGACGCGCTCTAGCCAACTGAGCTAACCGCCCTGATTTTTACTAGATATATATTATCATATTTTTCTAAAAATGACAAGCGCTACTTCTTTTTTGCACGGTATTTCGCATAGCACTTCTGGCAAATTGCACGATATTCTACTGCTATCTTTCCATCATCGATAACAATATCTGGCCCATCTACGGTAATTTCACCATTTAAAAATCTTACGTTAACAGTCGCTTTTCTTCCGCATTCGCAAATCGTCTTTATTTCGTCGATATCCTGTGCAATCTGAAGAAGCCTCGTTGCTCCCTCAAATCCACCATCGGTTTGTCTAAAATTCAATCTTAGTCCATAAGCCATCACCGGGATATCAAGCTCCGTCACGACTTCCATCAACTCATCAACCTGTGTTGGAGTCATAAACTGCGCTTCATCAACCAAAACACACGCTATTTTTTCCGATTTACATTTCTCTCGAACAAACTCATATATATTATCGTCATTCTTAAAACAAAGATCTACTTCCCTTTCTGGGCCAATCCGCGTAAGCAATTTCTCGCCATTCTTCGTATCAACCTTTGGCTTCATCACCAAAACCTTATGTCCACGCTCTTCATAATTAAACGCAACCTGAAGTAGTTGTATTGTCTTTCCGCACCCCATCGCACCATATCTGAAATATAATTTCGCCATATTGCCTCACTATCTATATATATTATATATCGCTATGGTATAATTTTTCTAATGAAATCTAAAAGAACTATCTTTATCTTATCCTCACTTGTTCTATTATCTATTAGTATACTAATCCAAATCATTCTCGCTAAAAACCAAACTAGTTTTTCTAATGACAACAACCTACTACTGACCGAAACCCAAATCGAAGAAAAGAAACAAGCTGTCACCATTAGCTTTGTCGGCGACGTCTCACTTGCAGATAATTGGTATATTGCCCCAAAATACGATTCGCGCGGAGGAATCAACGGCATTCTTGGCGAAAAGATCCTAAAAGTTATGCGAGAAAGTAATCTAATGGTTGCCAATTCCGAATTCACTGTCTCAAACCGCGGTGAAGCCCTAAAAGGAAAAACCTATACTTTCCGCGCAAAACCGGAACGTCTAAAAATCTACGAAGAAATGGGCGTAGATCTCGTTTCTCTCGCGAACAATCATGTCTATGATTACGGAAAAACCGCCTTTCTAGATATGCTCGAAGCATTCGAAAAATATGAAATACCTCATATTGGGGCAGGCAAAAATCTCGACGAAGCCGAAAAACCATACATTATCGAACTTGGCGGATATAACTTCGCTTTCGTAGCCGCAACCCGCGCCGAAAAAAATATCTTCACAGCTGGCGCCACCAAAGACTCACCAGGCGTCTTTCGTTGCTATGATCCATCAGAGATGATTCGCGTAATAAAAGAATTAAGAAACGACCCCTCAATTGACTATATTATTCCAATCATTCATTTCGGTCGCGAAAACTCACATGATCTCGAAAAAGAACAGGTCAGTTCTGCAAAAGCTTACATTGATGCTGGCGCAGATGCTGTCATCGGACATCATGCACACACCCTCCAAGGCATCGAACTATATAAAGATAGACCGATCGTCTATAATCTCGGAAATTTCCTCTTTAATGAAAGTACAATCGACACTGCGCTCTTTGAATTCAAGATTACCGAATCAGGCGAACTCGAATATTATATGCTCCCAGCAGTTCAAACAAACTACAAAACTGAACTTGTTGAAGGCTCAAAAAAGACCCAAATTATTCGAGATTTGAATAGTTGGTCAATCAACGTGAAACTGAACGAAAACGGCAAACTTGAGAAAAAATAATTACTCGTCGTCACTGAACTGTGAATTATACAGTTCAGCATAAAAACCATTGAGCCTTAATAAGTCGTCATGTTTTCCCTGCTCAACAATATTCCCGTTCTTCATAACGAGAATCAAATCAGCATTCCTAATTGTCGAAAGCCTATGTGCGATCACAAACGAAGTTCTTCCCTTAGTTAAACGCGAAAACGCATCCTGAATCATCTGCTCAGTTCTCGTATCTACGTTCGAAGTCGCCTCGTCTAAAATCATCATAGGTGGGTTCTGTGTCATTGCGCGTGCAATCGTGAGAAGTTGTTTCTCTCCCGCCGAAATATTATCAGAATCCTCATCTATCACCGTATTTAACCCCTTTGGTAACGAATCGATGAAATGCTCAATCCCCACCAGCTTTACTGCTTTTCTTACTTCATTATCAGGAATATTTTTCCCTGCGCCATATTTCAAGTTATTCATAATCGTGTCTGAAAATAGCCATGTATCCTGGAGTACCATACCGAACAGCTTCCTCACATCATTCCTCTTCATATCACGAATCGGTTTACCATCAATCGTAATATAGCCAGAATCAGGTTCGTAAAAACGCATCAAAAGATTCACGATTGTTGTTTTACCAGCCCCCGTTGGGCCGACAATTGCAACCTGCATACCAGGTTCAATTTTTGCTGAAAAATTCGAAATAACTGTTTTTTCTTTGTTATATGAGAAACTCACATCATGAAATTCTACTTCACCAATAACTTCTTGAGCTAAAATTGGAGTCAGATTCCCTGTCTCTACAGATTCTTCATCGGCATCTAAAAATTCATAAACGCGTTCTGCTGCTGCCGCAATCTGCTGAATTGTTGCAGACAACTGTGCAATCTGCGTTATCGGACGGTTAAATTGATTTACGTATTGAATAAAAGCTTGCACATTACCAATCGTAATTTTTCCAAGAATTGCAAACCATCCACCAAGCACACATATAAATACATATGCAACATTAGTAAGTACATGAGTAATCGGAAATGGTAAGCTTCCAAAAAATTGAGCTTTCCAAGAACTTTCACATAGCAATTCGTTTGTTTTATTAAACTCATCAATCGAAGTCTCTTCGTGCGTATTTGCTTTAATAATCAGTTGACCTGTAAAGTCTTCCTCGATTTTCGAGTTAAGCGCCCCAAGCACCTCACGCTGTTTTCTAAAATGTTTCTGTGCTTTTTCCGCAACACGCTTTGCAAGAATCATTGAAACTGGGATAGTAATTAATGCAACCAAAGAGAGCGGAATTGAAATAAATAACATCATTCCAAGGATTCCTGTAATCATTACGACGCTTGTCACAATCTCATTAATGGTGTTTGAAAGTTGACCTGCAACCGCTTCAACATCATTCGTCATACGGCTCATTACATCGCCAATTTTTACATTATCAAAATAACTTACTGGCAACCTTGAAATCTTCTCAAGAATCTGTGTACGCATCTTTTTTGTAAGCTTCGCAGATATTCTCGTAAGAATAAAACCTTGCATGTATGCAATAATTCCCGAAACTACATAAAGCGAAAGTAGAATCACTATGAGCCGGATAATTTCATCCCATAGAATTCCTTTCCCTTCTGCGATCGAAGTCGTTGCACTCGTAGTCATCATACCTAAAATCATTGGTCCAAAAACCGTCAGCAAAACGCCAACTGCCGACAAGACAATTGTCAAAATCAGTTGCTTTCGCCATGGTTTTATCTCAAAAATAAAACGTAGCGCCGTCTTCTTCATATTCTTCGGTTTCTGTACAAGTCCTCTAGGCCCCGGCATTCTCAAGCTCCTTCCTAAATTCCTCTTCCGAAAGTTGGGATCTACAAATCTCACGATAGACATTACATTTCTTCAGAAGCTGCAAATGAGTACCCTTCCCTACTACTTTACCTTTATCTAACACGACAATCTGTTCTGCGTCACGTATAGTAGAAATTCTCTGCGCGACAATCAAAGTAACCGAATTTTTTGTTACCGGTTTTAACGCTTCACGAAGAATCTTATCCGTCTTCATATCAAGCGCCGAAAAGGCATCGTCAAAAACGTATATTTCTGGGTTCTTCGCGATCGCTCTTGCAATTGCAATGCGCTGCCTTTGCCCACCAGATACATTCGTACCGCCCTCCACAATCCTTGAATCATACTTCTCAGGCATCTTCTCGATAAATTCTTCAGACTGCGCAATTCGTGCAGCCTCCTTCATCCTCTTCTCAATATCACCGCCATCCACACCATATAATATATTGGATTTTACAGTCCCAGAGAACAGGAATCCTTTCTGTGGTACGAGCCCAATCTTCTTCATTAACCCTTTTGAAGAATAATCTTTTACATTAACGCCATCGACTAACACTTCACCGCTAGTTGCCTCGTAAAACCTTGGTACTAAATTAATAAGTGTCGATTTACCGGAGCCAGTCGAACCAATAAACGCGGTCGTTTCACCTGCTTTCGCAACAAACGAAACATCAATAAGTACATTCTCATCCGCACCAGGATATTTGAATGAAACATTCTTAAATTCAACTGTTGGTTCCATAGCTCTGTCGCCACCGCCAGTATTCTTCCAAAGAATCTTTGGCTTCGTTTTGAGGACTTCGCGAATACGTTTTGCCGAAACCGACGCTCTTGGAATCATCACAAAAAGCACCGTCAAGAACAAGAACGACATAATTACCTGCACTGCATATTGCATAAATGCAATCATCTTGCCAAGATAACTTGCATCGAAAGTAAGATGTGAGATACCAATCCAAATACAAAGTACGCTCGTGCCATTAAAGATTAACATCATAACAGGCGATTGGAGGCTCATAACAGCACCAATAAACATGTCTGTCTTCATTAACTCATTATTAGATTTATCGAATTTTCTTTCCTCAAAACCCTGATTATTAAATGCACGAATTACTCTTAACCCCTTTAAATTCTCACGCGTGAGAAGGTTTATCTTATCAACCAATTTCTGAAAAATCATAAATTTTGGCATCGCAAGTGACAAAATCAAAATTGCAAAAGCAATCAAGGTCCCAACCGAAAGCGCCAAAATCCACGTCATGTCTGGTGCTAGAGCAACCGCTTCAGTAATCGCACCAATCGCCATGATAGGCACACGTAACATCATACTTAACATCATCATTAATGTCTGTTGCACAGTAGCAATATCATTCGTTGTTCTCGTAATAAGTGATGCTGTCGAAAAATTATCAACTTCCGAAATCGAAAATGACATGATTTTTCTAAACATTTCATCGCGGATGTCACGTCCGATTGCCGCACCGATTTTCGATGATAAGAATGAAGAAAGCAGTGCACCAGCTGCGGATAGCACTGCCCAACCAAGCATCTTAAGACCAGTTATAATAATAAATCCCATATCTCCGGCACCGTCATTTATCACGATACCCTGATTAATAATCTGGGACATTAACGTTGGGAGGCGTAGCACACCGTACGCCTGTATCGCAACCGCGGAGACAAGCACAATTGCCTGCCTCCAATACGGCCTCACATGTCCCAACATCCGAAACATCAATTAGCCTTTAATGCGTTTTCGAGATTTAAATGAGAATCTTGTGACTGAGAAATTAATTGCATTCTTCTGGAAACATCTTGACGCGAGATAGATTGAGAGCATTGAGAAAATTCCAATCTCAATCAAGCCAAAGATAAATTCATACCACGGCAAGAAACCGTATGCATTTCTAATCATCATTGCAATAGGTGCAGAAAGTGGGAAGTATGAAAGAACGTAGGTGATTAGAGATGGTGTGCTCGTCATCATTGTGCCGATAAACATAAGAGGAAGCACCATACCAACTATTACAATACCGATGTATTGCGATGCATCTCTTGCTGTTGGCATAAGTGAACCAACAAAGGTACATGCACCAGTAAACAAGAAATATGAAAATACGAGAAGTGCAAGGTTACCAATAAATGCAACTGGATCAAACTCAATAATTCCCAAAATACCAGAAACCATTGGGTTATCACGATAAACGAAGATTGCGATTATTACTGGAATCAAGAAGATAATCATCTGTAAGAAACCGAGCAAAATCAATGCAATTATTTTACCAATAATGAGTTGCTTTGCTGAAACAGCAGTCAAGATCATCTCAGAAATACGGTTTTCCTTTTCCTCAACCACTGCCATCAACATTCTGTTACCAAAGACACAGATAAGGATATAGAAAATTGCAAGCACCGCTATTGGGATAATCGCTTTTCCGAGAAGATTAAATTCTTCACCGGTCTCATCAAAAGTCGTAGTTTTAACATTTACACTGTTCGAAAGAATAATAACATCCTTAATATCGACTCTTGATGCTGCCGATGTGCTCAAAATCGACAAGATATTACCGCTCGTCACACCTCCAAATAAAGAGGTTTCATCGCTTTTCTTTCTTACATACGATTCAACTTCTTTTGACTCAACAAAATCATTTCGAATCACATAAAGTTCATCAAGCTCACCAGTTCTGACTGCTTCGATACTCTTCTCTTTATCTTCAACAAATGAAACATTCGCTGGTACGACATCTTTATTTACGACTTTCGCATCATCAATCAATCCAACCTTTACAGTATCATCGGTTTTCGAATTTTTATCAGATATTTCGTCATCCATTGAAGAGCTTGAAAGGATTGAAAGCCCAATCACGCCTCCAAGAAGAATTGGCAAAAGTAGAACTGCGATCCAGAACGAAGGTTTCTTAAGTTGCCTAATTATCTCAAACTTAGTAACAATTCCAATTTTACTCATCTGTTCCCTCCCCATAAACTTCTACAAAGATCTGGTCGAAACTCTTTCCGCCAAACTTCTTCTTAATATCTTTGACTGGACCATAAGCATATGCTTTTCCACCTTTTAGGAGCAATGCCGAATCACAAAGACGTTCAACTTCATCCATGTAATGTGTAATCATAATGATTGTTGAACCTTTTCCATGTAACTCATCAATAATATCCATAAGAAGCTTTCTGTTGACTGGGTCAAAACCCTTTGTTGGCTCATCAAGAATCAATAGCTCAGGGTCGCCCATTACTGTAATGCCGAGCTGTACTTTTTGCTGCTGACCAGTTGAAAGTTTTTCAATCTTCTCATTCACCTTGTCGCCGATGCCAACTCTTTCGAGATATTTGACTGACCATTCTCTTGGGTCCTTAAGGCCTTTAAGCCTACCGAAATACTCCATTGTGTCAATTACGGTCTCTTTTTTATAAAGGCCACGCTCTTCAGGAAGATATCCGACGTTTACGTTCTCGGCACTATATTTTTTACCGTTAATTAATAATTCTCCGCTCGACTGAGTATATAGCCCAAGCAGAGTTCTGATTGTTGTTGTTTTTCCAGAACCATTTGATCCTAGAAGGCCAAAAATCTCACCACGTTTTACGTTGAAAGATAAATCTTTAATGACAACCTTTCCGTTAAACGCCATTTTAAAGTTTTTGACCACTACAATATTGTCTAAAACCTCACTCATAACTCTTAAATTATACCATATAATCCGCTTATATGTTATAATATTAAACAATAAAAACGGAGGAAACTGTCCGTTTTTTTGAACATTAAAAGGTTTATCTCAAATCAGGGGAGGTGATATATGTGTCTCAAAAATTCGCAGTAAAAACTTGGGATGGGTCGACCGTCCGCATGACCGCCGAGGAACTTCGTGATCGTATCAGAACCGATTGCAAACGTGACTATGGCTGGATTGCTGCCGCTAGCGATCTCGTGAAAGTAACTAGCGCCAAAAGGTTCCCCGAAGATATTGCATACGAGATCAAGGGTACTATCCTGAATTGTTTTGCAAATCTTGCGGTAAAAAGAATCTATCACGAAAGTAACCAGAAAAAGCACGACGCCGAAGCAATCTGGCAATGCTACATCGACTCAAAAGATAAAGTTCTAAAGAAACGTTTTATCGATGAAACTATAAGAGCAGCCATTCTTCTCGAATATGGTGACGACGGTCTTCCTTTTCATTCCGGCCCGAAACACGATAAATTCGAAAAAGAGTTCGCGATCGAGATGTCTGACGATCTGAAACATCTCGAAATATATTCCGAACGAGAACTCTATCCGAAGAATTACATCGAATGGGAGAAAGGACTCCAGAGAAAGTATCACGATGCGTACAAAAAAGCATCCGAAGAAGGCTTGCTTCAAGGTGAAACCATTCAGTCCGGTTTGTTCTCAGGAACAATGAACCATTTCAAAATTGTAAACGCAGATTTTAAAGAGATAAACCTCAACTCATAAAAACCTCCGGGCTAGTCCCGGAGGATTTTTTATTTATCAGCTAGAGATATAAGTCCGGGTAGTTTAAGTCCAGATAAAAGTTCCAGGCTTGCGCCACCACCCGTAGAAATCAAAGAATATTTTAGCCCAGGTTCTAACTTCTGTACGCCTTCAACAAATCCAGTCGTGTCACCACCACAAATAATTGAAGTTGCATCTGTCTTATGTCCAATCGCGCGAGCAATCGTCCTTGACGCTAGATCAAACGGCTCTCTTTCGGTTAACCCTAATGTACCATTCCAAATAATTGTCTTTGCAAAATGAATTTTCTCGAGAATATCTCGTGTTGCGATAGCCCCAATATCAAGTTTCGCGCCATTTTCATCAGTCACAAAATCCGAAGCCACATATATTTTCTCATCTTCAGCCACATAACCATCAGATGCGATTTTACCACCTACGCAAATATTGTTCGCAATCGGTAAAAACTTCTCAATCAAAGGTTTCTTATCGTCAACTTTCGCCCCACCAATAATCAAAAGCACCGGCTTTTCAGGTTCAGAAATTACTGACTCAAGAACCGTAACTTCTCTCTCTACCAAAAGACCGGCCACTGCTGGCAAGACTTTACAAATCGCATCAGTCGAAGCATGTGCACGATGAACAACTGCAAAACCGTCCTGAACAAATATTTCTGCGCCAGTCGATTCAATAATTTTCTTTGCAAATTCAGCGTCATTCTTCTCCTCTTCTGGCCAGAAACGCAAATTCTCGAGCAACATAACCCCCTGGTTCGGAAGATCCGTCAATAAGGAAGTGACACCGTCACCAAAAACATCTGACGAGAAACGCACAATCGGTACTACACCATCATGAGTTCTAATAATCGAATTATTTAAAATCTCCGTCAATCTGTCTGCAACCGGCTTCAATGAAAGATCGGGTTTCCTCTCCCCTTCGGGACGACCCATATGGGATATTAAAATAATCTTCTTCGCTCCATTCGAAACAAGATATTCAATTGTTGGAAGACTTGCCCGAATCCTAATATCACTCTCAATCTCACCACCATCCATCGGAACATTATAATCAACACGAACAAGCACGACCTTATCGTTAACGTCGATATCTTTTATAGTCTTCTTATTGAACATTTCCACCTCCTTTGAAGTCAAAACTAGACTCTACGAATCTGAATCGTATCAGTTCCGCCAACCGTGTTTGGTTGTCCAGAAACGATTACCGCGAGAATATAATCTCTGCCTTCCCTCTTCTTAAGGTAATCGGACTCTGCCAGCTCTTGAGCGAGATCTAAGCCATAAGTATCAGAAAATGGACGTACGAACGCAGAGTTTGCATAAGTCAAAGCCAGTTGGCCTGCAACACGTGCATTTGAAGTGACTGAAATAATTGGTACATTTGGACGCTGAGCTGCTATCGATGCCGCTGTTGCACCAGAAGAGGTTTGGCAAACTATCACGTCTGCTTCAATCTTCTCAGCAAGACGAGCTGCTGCATGTGCAACTGCATCATAGTTCTTATATTCCCCAATTGTCTCATTTTCAATAGGAGCAATCTTTGAGTGATTCTGTGTATAAAGAATCACTTTTTTCATCTGTTTAACTGCTTCAACAGGATATTTACCATTTGCAGTTTCATCTGAAAGCATAACAGCATCAGCACCTTGGATAACTGCGTTTGCAACATCTGAAACTTCTGCACGTGATGGTTCCGGATTATCAACCATCGATCCCATCATCTGGGTTGCAACAATCACAATCTTTCCATATTGGCGACAAAGTGCAATGAGTTTACGTTGAACAATAGGAACAACTTCGTTTCCTGCTTCAACAGCCATATCACCACGAGCAACCATAATACCATCAGTTGCCTTAACAATTGCTTCCATCTTTTCGTCAGATTCAATTGCTTTCTTTGTTTCAATCTTCGCGATAATTTGTGCAGTTGAGCCATGCGATAGCATTATCTGGCGAAGTTTCTCAATATCCTCCGCACTCTGAACGAAGCTCATCGCAACATAATCAAAATCACGAGAAGCGCCAAACTCAATATCTGCCATATCTTTTTCAGTGATAACATCGCCGCCGAAATCAGTGTCAGGAAGGTTAAGTCCTTTCTTGCTCATCAAGACGCCATCGTTCAAAACTTTTACTTTAATTGCTGTTTTTGAAATGATTTCTGCAACTTCAGTCTTAATCTTTCCATCGAACATATAAAGTGGTTCACCTACTTTCATGCGTTCCGCAAGATTATATTGCACAGGAAGTACATTTGTACCATCATGTTCTTCAAGACTTGAATCAAGAATAAGTTCATCACCAGCTTTCACATCAAAGTGATTGTCTTTAATTTCACCAAGGCGAATCTTTGGGCCCTGAAGATCCTGCAAAATCGCAACTGAACGGCCCTTCTTAGTAGCTGCTGCACGAATAGCTTTAATCTGTTCATCACGCTCTTCATAGCTACCGTGCGAAAAGTTGAGACGGCATCCATTAACGCCCGCCATAATTAGTTCTTCGATTTTTTCTGGCGCAAATACGCTCGGGCCAATCGTAGCCAAAATTTTTGTTCTCTTAAATAATCTACTCATAACTTCCTATATTTTACCATAAAAAGTTACAAACGGCATCTTATTCAGTAGTGAATCTGAGAGCAATATGGTGATCAAGCGAAATTTCCGAAACAACACGCATTTCTTCTGCCCATTCAGGAATCTTTACTTTGCTGCCCGCTGCCGGTGTATCGGTCACGAACCAAACACTCTTTTTATCCTTTAAAAAGTCTTCTTTTGAATCCACTACATTATAATGATAATTTCTAATCGGCTCAAGCGAACCATATTCATAATTCACGTCTTCGTCGAAAAGATAAATTGGATGTTCATCAGACGAATAGAATATTCCATCATAATAAATCCACACACCATCCGCAATAATAGGCTCCCCTGCTTCTGCTACCACAAATGTTTCTGCTAAAATCTCTTTTACGTAACCTCTTGGTTCACGGTTCTCAACGAAAACTACACCAAATGACGCTACTATAAAGACTGTCACAATAAACAAGTTCTTTAATAAACCGCTCTTCAATAACACTGCTACTATTCCGAACAATGCCCATAATGCGACAATACTATATAATATATATCTATCCACAAAAGTACTTGTTAATGGTGGCAAAGAAAGAATAGTCATAATCAAAAATGGCACAACTACTAAAATCGAAGCACATTTAACATATTTTTTATTCTTAGCAGATGCTTTTCTAAAGATAGTTATCAATGCAAGAATAAAGAACACAACTAGCGTCACTCCGAATGCGAAGCCCCAACCAGTCACTTCTTGAGCCTTGTTGAAGAATAGAACGGAAGTAAAGAAATCTGCCATCGAGCTAAATGAGATCGGCGGAATCCAAAAGCCACCTTGCACCGACCCAATCTGCGTAAAGAATCGTGAAATCCATGGAAGATAGAGCAAAACTGCAAACGCATACGTAAAGATTATGGTTCTGAATAACTTTTTATTATCTATAATCTTCTTAATTCCACCAAAGTGAACAACTATCATAACAACATGAGCAAGCCACATGAATGCTGAGAAATAATGCGTCCACATACCGGCTGAAATTAGAATCGCGTAAATTGCCCAGTATTTTCTCCCCCTTTTATCTGCCGCCTTTTCAAGCGCAAGCGTAAGAACATAGGTCGCAATCGCAGCAATCGCGAGCACCATTGTATACATTCTCATTTCTTGGCCAAAACGAATAAACATCGGGGAAATCGCTACAAAAATCGTCGAAAGCGATGCTGCACGCATACCAAACCATTTCTTTACTAGATGGAAAATGAAGATAATCGCGATTAGCCCAAAGAAAACCGACATAAATCTAAGCGCAACATCGCTTGTCCCAAAAATCGAAGACCAAATTTTAAGTGCAAAATAGAACAGTGGCGGATGCACGTCCTGAGCTGTCATATCCCATATCTGCCCAAAATCCCCACGAATAAGATATGCGGAATATGATTCATCAAACCAAATTGAAGAAGAAAGGTTCAAAATTGAAAAAATCAAAAACAAAACACCGACAAAAATCGGAACAAGGATTGAAAAAAGACGCTGGTTCTTATCCATTTTCTTACTAAGCCCCACAGCTACTTTTTTCTTCTGTTTTGCAGTTTTCTTTAAAATTTCTTTTACCTTCCTTTTATCACTCATAACTCTTAAATTATATCACTTTACGAGATAAAAAATAAGCCCCGAGGGGCTTATTTTGATTATTCTTCTTCCTCTTTCTTAAGAGATTTGTCATAATCTTCTGTATCTTTCGTCAGCTCTTTTCTTAACTTAACTTGGATCTTCGTATAATTATATAGTGAACTTCCTTCCGTGCTTGCGCCTTTTGGAATCACTACACTCTGGTTTCCAATACGGCCAGTGCCGAACATCCCTCTGGTGTCAATCGATTCAACATCACCATGTAAACCTGTAGCGACATCAATTGCTGTACCCATTTCTGCCCAAGTGATATTTGTCTTTACGTTATCACCAAATGCAACAAGCATTTCTTTCACCTTATTTACGTCTGCCAGAATACCAATCGAAAGCGCCTTATTTTTTATTGCATTCATGATACGCTGCTGATTAATTTCACGGTCGAAGTTTGAATTTGCAAGACCGTAGCCACCTTTAGCATTACGAGCACGCGCAAGTCGAAGCACCGTTTCACCATCAAGGTTATAATTCATACCCTTCTTAAGCTTCAAATTCCACATACATATATCATAAATACCACGTTCATCAGTTGCATGAACATCGACATCAATTCCACCGAGAGTATTTACAACCGAACGAAGAACATTAAAGTCGACCGCTACATAATATTGAATTTGAACATCGGTTATTTCAGTAATCTTCTTTGCAAAATATTTTGCTGCAACTTCCGAATCGCCGTCCGCATCTTCCTTCTTACAATAATAGGTTGCATTAATTTTTCCTTTGTAACCGACTGTACACCAAAGAGACTTCTCGCCAGCAATTGTGTAATTTACCCATAAATCACGTGGTATTGAGAAGGTCGATGCAATCTTTCTTTCCTGATCGAGTGAAATGATTAAAATTGAGTCAGTAAGCATTGCGCCGCCATGACCTTCATCATCCTCTGCTGTACCAAAGACAAGAATATTTGTTCTACCATACTCATCCTTTTCAAGTGGTCTCTTGTTAAGGAACGCATCCATCGGATTTCCTTCAAGTACACCCGACGCTGCAGAATATATATTAATAAAGTAATATGCGCCAAAACCAATCAAAGCAATAATCAAGACAAGAATAAAAATCACAATCTTTGCCCAAAGTGGAGTGCGTCGACGTGCTTTCTTTTCTGCTTTTTTGCGACGCTTCTCAGCTTTACGTGAAAGTTTTGATGCCTTACCACTTTTACGCTTCAATAATTCATCTTCAAGTTCTTCTTCTGATAAATCAAGATCATCGTCATTCTTTACGGTATTTTTCTTTTCGTTTCTGGAGTTTAATGCAGTATTTACGGCAGATTTTTTAGTTACGCGACGTCCAATTGATTCTTCTTCACGAAGAACTTCATCCGCTTCATCAAGCAAAAGGTTTCCGTCATCATCATATAAATCATCAATATTATATAGTGATTCGCCGTTAACAAATGAATCGTCAGTGTCGAATTCTACACCATTATCAATCGCGACATCAGCCAGCTTCCTATCGTTTCTCCTTGCCTTTACAGGAGAGACCATCATCGGGTCAACGACCTTAGTCGACCTTCTTGCCGATGTAGGACGCCCAACCGAACCCTTTGGGGAACTTTTTGATTTTGTGTTAGCCATTAAAATAAAACTCCAATTTTAATTATAACCATTTTACCACACAAAAAACCCGATTTCAAATCTTGATTTTTTCTCTATTAGTGCTTTATAATTAGTCTTAATGAAAGGCGAGGATAATAAAAGCTCGGAGTTCGAGCTCATTGAGTTAGTTGACGTCTGCCGCAGTTACGGCTATGGCGACGCAGAATCTTTTGCATTAAAAAATTTCTCCATGACCGTTAAACGTGGCGAATTTATCATGATTATGGGGCCATCTGGCTGCGGTAAAACCACTCTTCTAAACGTCCTTGGACTTCTCGACAAACCTACTTCTGGCACATATTATTTAAACGGTAAAAAAGTGAACCGCTTTACTGCCCGCGGAAAAGCTCGTCTCCGCGCAAAAAATATCGGCTTCATTTTTCAAGATTTCAATCTCATCCCAAATCTTACTGTTATTGAAAATGTCGCTCTGCCACTTGTTTATTCAGGAGCAAGCAAAACACACCGTTTAATCCAAGCATCAGACACACTCCAGCGTTTTCATCTCAGCGAACGTGAATATTTCTTCCCTAACCAACTCTCTGGCGGTCAAAAACAACGTGTTGCAATTGCTCGTTCACTCGTTTCAAAACCTGAAATTATTCTCGCTGACGAGCCGACCGGAAATCTCGACTCCCGCAGTTCGCACATCGTCATGGAAGAACTTCGCCGCATTCACAGCGAAGGCAACACCATTATTATGGTCACCCATAACCCAAATCTCACAACCTACGCAACTCGCGTCATTCACATGCTTGATGGTGGCATTGATGAAGATATTAAAACTGTCTCCGATGAAGACCTCCCAGTCCCAATCGAAGATCGCATCGACCGCGATGATGAAGACGACGAAGATGAGCCATTCTTTGCAAAAAGCGAAACAATCGAAGCAGATACTGAAAAGTTCGAAGCTAGAAAAAACCTTATTTCAAATCGCCTATCAGACCCAGAAGATATAGGAATCATTTCAACAGCTCCAAAGAAAAAAGAAGTAAAAAATATTCAAAATTCGAATATTTCTGACGAAAAAGTCGAAAAAAACGCTGAAAATGACAAAAAATATTCATCCCATGATATAAAATCCACAAAAAGCCCAGCAAAACCTGTCGCTACAAAACCAGCAACAAAGCCTACTGCAAAGCCAACAGTAAAGCGCAAAACCGTCCAAAATGGACTTCACCCATCAGGCGATCCAGGATTCCGTCTTAAAGAACGCCCATCTATTGAAGATTTAGTCGGAAAGGATAATAAATAATGTCACTACTTCTTAGAACGCATTTAGATCTTGCAAAAACCTCGCTCAAAGAACGTCGTGGTCGCACTCTTTTGACTTGTCTTGGAATCGCAATTGGCGTCGCAAGCATCATCCTAATTCTCAGCCTCATGGGCAGTATTAATAATCTTATTCGCACCCAAGTTGAAGCAGCCGGCGGAAACCTCATCATTATTCGCCCAAACGACAACAAAGACAGAATCAGCAACGTTCTCACTGAGCTCACATCAACAAATCATTTCAACAAATCAAATCTCACACTTAGCGACGTCGAAGCAATCAACGCTTTGAACGAAGACAAAAAGGTTGATGTAGAATTTCCAGTTGTAGCAGTTGCACCAATCGCAGCAAGCATAAATACGCTTGTTGGCGAGCGCACCGTTGAATCTGGTAATGTAGTCGGCACAACTGAAGAGTTAAAAGATATCGCCGGTCTTAATCTCCGCACTGGTACATTCCTAAAAAATGGCACCTTAAAGAGTGCTGTAGTTGGCCGCGATCTTAGTCTAAAACTCTTCGGAACAATGGAACCAGTTGGAAAAACATTCACTCTTCTAGACGAAAAATTCATCATCGTTGGTATTCTCTCCGAAGCTAACAATCCGATAAACTACAATAATGTTGATTTTGATAACACTGTTCTCGTAAATATCAACCACCTAAAGAACATCGAAGAAAATCTTCAAATCCAACAAATTGACGTCAAAGTCGCAAATGAAGACCGTACTCCAGCAACTGCTGAAAAAATCAATTCTATCCTCGCCGAAACCAAACGTGGCGAGAAAAACTACAAAGTCGCCTACGGGGACGAAATTACTCACCCAGCAGGTAGTTTATTTGATATTATTTCTGGCATGCTCACACTAGTTGCAGGTATTTCACTCATCGTTGGTGGCATTGGTGTCATGAACATCATGCTCGTTTCAGTTGCAGAACGCACCCACGAGATCGGTATTAGAAAAGCAGTCGGTGCTTCAAACATGAATATCTTCCTCCAATTCCTCTTTGAATCTTTGATTCTTTGCTTCATTGGCGGAATCGCTGGACTTGCCCTTGGATACGTTTTCGCTTTCCTTGTCTCAATCATTACGCCATTTGCACCATACATTGACCTCGGCATTTGTTTCGCAGCAATCGGTATCTCAGTAATCGTCGGCACAATCTTTGGCCTCTATCCAGCCGTCAAAGCATCACGCAGAAACCCAATTGATTCTTTAAAAGCCAATTAAGCTTATGCTCGCTTTTTTACCCTGTTATGATATAATATTTTCATGCTAATTTTGGGAATTGAAACATCTTGTGACGAGACCGCTGCTGCCGTAGTTGAAGACGGAAGCAAGGTTCTTTCTAATGTCGTCGTATCCCAAATTAATATCTTTGCTGAATATGGTGGCGTAATTCCAGAAGTCGCAGCTAGAAACCACCTCGAAGTCATGATGCCAGTTGTGAAAAAGGCTCTCGAAGACGCTAATAGAACCTGGAACGATATCGACGCAATTGCCGTCACTCACACTCCAGGTCTGCTGGGTTCCCTCCTTATCGGCACACTCACTGCTCGCACCCTTGCCATTATCTATAAAAAACCACTCTACGCGGTCCACCATTTAAAATCTCATATTTACGCCAATTGGTTAAACGAGAACATGCCTAAAGAAACCTCTATTATTGAGTTTCCTCTTCTATCCCTTGTCGTATCCGGCGGCCATACCCAGATCCTAAAAATGGATGCGCATAATCATTTCGAAATTATTGGCACAACTCGCGATGATGCTGTCGGCGAATGCTTTGACAAAGTTGCAAAAATCCTTGGCCTACCCTACCCTGGTGGCCCAGCAATCACTAAAGCTGGACGAAATGGAGACAGAAACAAATACCACTTCCCTAAGCCAAACGTCCCTGACCTTGATTTTTCATTCTCTGGCCTCAAGACTGCCGTCTTAAGAACCGTTCAAACCGAACTCGGTCTCCCAATCAGTCACCCTTCACATGACCTAAAAAATCACCTGAACGAGTCCCAGATTGCCGATTTTGCCGCATCTTTTGAAAAAACTGCCGTCGACTATCTCCTAGAAAAGCTCAACAAGGCCTATGAAGAAAATCCAGGCACTAAATCCTTTGTCGTTGCTGGTGGTGTTTCAGCAAACGAACTTCTCCGAGAAGAAGCTACAAAGCGTTTCGATAACGTTTTCTTCCCTGAACGCAAATTCTCAGGTGACAACGGCGCCATGGTTGCTGCCGCTGCATATTTTGAAATTCAATCTGGTGTAGAACCAACTGATCCATATAAACTCGATATTATGCCACGTTCAGCCATTAAATAGCCTACGCTTACCCTAAATGTGCTATAATTAAAAACAATGAGTTTTCCGCTTCAACAAACCAAAGATTGGGAAAAATTACAAATAGCTCTCGGCGAAGAGACCTTTTTCGAGGAAACAAAAGATTATACTTTTCTCGCAATATTAAAACACACAAAATTTGGAAACTATTTCTACCTCCCATATGGACCAGTACTCAATGATAAAAATGCCGCTAAAAAGGCCCTAGAAGCCCTCAGAAGCCTCGCAAGTCAAAAAAGCGTAAGCTTTATTAGAATCGAACCACAGGACCCTAAAAACGCCTCTGAGCTCCTTAAACTGAAAAACATTAAAAAGTCAAAGGATCTCAACCCAGCTGAAACCTGGCAAATAGATTTAACAAAATCCAAAGAAGAAATTATTGCTGATTTTTCTCAATCTACTCGCCGCTACAGCAAATTCGAAAAACGTGGCGTATCTGTTACGAGCTCAAAAAACCCAAAAGACATTAAATATCTCGTTAAATTTCAAAAATCCCTCAGTAACAGAAAAAACTTTGGTGTTTTCTCTGAAAAATATCTTAAAACCGAGCTCGAGCAACCATTTTCTACCCTTTACCTTGCCCATTACAAAGATCCTGAAGACGCATCAAATGACGCTCCAAAAATCATCGCTGCTTCCCTATTCTTTGACTATGATGGTACCCGCTACTACATGCAAGGTGCAACTGACCCAAATTACAGAAAACCACCTGCTTCCCTTGCTATGATGTATACCGCAATGATGGATGCAAAAGATCTAGGTTTCAAAATTTTCGATTTCTGGGGTATCGCTCCTGAAAACGCGCCAAAGGATCACCCTTGGGCAGGTTTTACAGCCTTCAAAAAAGGCTTCGGCGGCTATGAAGTCGATTACTGCGGCACTTACGATATTATCTTAAATAAATCAAAATACCGCCTCTATAATTTAGCTAGAAAGGTCAACCGTACAATCCGAAAATTTAAAGTCTAAATTCCGCCAGTCTTAGTCTCATAAACAAGCTGTTGCTCATCATGATCCATTGATGCCTTACCAGACAAGAACAAATTATCCATCAATTCTGGATCATCAATATGGTCTTCAATATACTTCCAAACTTGATTAGCGCCATTGTAATAGGTAAGATCTTTATTGTTTGGCAGTTCCCCAGTACCTCTAAAACATCTTTGAACGTCCGTGATTACTTTCTCGTTGCTCACATGCATCAAACTTTTCATTAAATTTTGAATATCATATACCTCGCGAAAATTCTTATTAAGATAAGTTGCCATCCCAATATTCAGATAATGGTCAATCCCCGAATCCTCATATTTCCCATTTATCGCCTGTTCGACACATTTTGCTACCCCCTCATCAAAGTCCATATTCTTCGGCAATCCTTTTGAGAATACCTTAAGATCGTGATCCAAAAACGGAATCGCCCTCATTACATGCGTCCCAAGCTCATGGCAAATTAAAGCCTTTGCCTTATTAATTGGATAGTCTTTCCCTCCAGGGAATTTAATCTGTTTGTCAACATGGCTAACCGAAGCACTCGAAGCCTTTTCATCAACAATCGCCCGATAACCATAACCGCCTTCAAGTTCTTCATCTAAAATTTCATTAATTATCCCCACTACCTCTTCAGAGCTTATATTCTCCTTATCTTCCGGAATATGTTCCAGAAACCCACCAAAGAAATCCTGCACAATTTCCGAAAAACGATCAACCGTCTCCTGTTTTGGCTTAAACCTTTCAACCCCATCTTCCGGCATTACTCCAATCTTTTCCTTAAGACGTTCAAAATCTTCTTTTTCCTCTTCCGTCTCAGGATGAATCGAGTCAATTCTCTCTTTCAAAAGCCCAAAAAATGTCGTTTTATCGACCTCACCATAGAGCTTTCTGTTGATATCCTGATGCCACTCGCGCGCTTTTTCTTTCTTCTCAGGAGTGTCTGCAGTCTGATAGACATAATTCGCGAGTACAAACCCGTTACGCAACATTTCCTCATCCAGCATCATTCGGACTAAACGCTCTTCTTTATATGAAAAATTCTGCCTATCTAAGCCATTCCCTGATTCTTCTCTTAGAGATTCAAGCTCACTGCTTACTTCATTCAAACTATTAATGTTTTTTATGATTTTCTCTGGATCAAGACTTCCGTAAATATTTTTTGGATGTTCAAGACTCTCATCGGCCATAAACTCAGCTTTTGCCTCTAGATCGTTTGTTGGTCTAAGCTTCTTAATAGGGGTAATCATTGCAGCCTCTATTTTCTTCATCTCTCCCTCAAAAGTCAGCTGCTCTTCCCCGTCGTTTACCTCAAAATTCTTATCTTCCATCTTTTGCCCCAGTTTTCTTATCAAATTTTGACAAACTAAAAAGAGGCACTTTATCACCATCAATGATTTCTTGCGCCTTATGTAGAAGTTTGACGATTCCCTTCTCTGTTTTTGCTGATCCTATATGTATAGTTTGAACAACCTTTCCGCCTTCTTTATAACAGACCTGAATACCGGTTGCTCCAGAAGAAGTCTCAAATCTACGAATATATGCCATAAGCCGATTATAGCACAGTTCCCGTTGAGGCTAAGTAACCAGCGCGCGAACGAAGTGAGCGCGCGCAGCGCCCAAGGGGTATATTACCCATTTTTACCTCAAAAAACATAAGCTTTTCCACTAGGAAATATATATAATTCCCTATTCCTTTATCCGTTATTGTAGCAACCGTTTGACTTAGCAACCCGCTTTTGCTAAAATAAGCTTAACAATTGTGCATTTTGGGAAAAGAACAACAAAGTTGAGAGATTCTGATCGCTCTCATAACACATATTTCGCATAATTGGGGAAATATAAATTACAAAATAACAGGGAAGTATGCATAAGTAGAAAATACTTAGGCCTTATTGTCAAGTACGATACAACTTATGTTTATTTCACGCAATATATTTCACGCGAAAATGCTTATGAAACACGAAGCAAATGATTTTGATTATGCTAAAACATAATTGAATAATAAACGCAACCATTTTCACAAGAAAGCTATGAAACTACAGACCATATACGAAGAGACCAAGAAAAGAATTGAGAAAAATATTTCAGAAGGAAATCCTGGAAATAACAGGGGTGAAATACTATATTTTACGAGTCTAATTATCGGAATTGTTGCGAGAATACGAAACGAAATATCCGAGCTAGAAACAACTAGAAAAGCAGAAAAACACGAAGAAGAATACTACAGGGGAATCAAAGATTCAAAGAAAATCGAGCTGACAGAAAATATCATTTTCGAAGCAATGAGCTTCTCCGAATCACTAGAAGAATTAATAAAACCCAAAATGGAGGATTAATGAACGATTATTTCTATGACTATTTCAAGCCCGGCGACAAAGTCAAACATTTCAAACGTGAACTTGAAACAAAAGAAAACTTAGCAAAAATCCCAAATCTTTTTCTATATGAAATCGTTGGTGTCGCGACGCATTCTGAAACCCGCGACGAACTCGTAATTTATAAAGCACTCTACGATAAAGACCAAGCAGGGAATTACAAGTTATATGCTCGCCCACTGGACATGTTCATGTCGCAAGTAGATCACAAAAAATATCCCCATGTTAAACAAAAATACCGCTTCGAAAAAATCGAAGACTAGCAAACTTTCTCAAAAAAATAACAGGGAACAGCATAATATTACAACATGTTATCAACATGTTGTCAATATACTATGCGCGAGCAAGAATAATTCTTTTTCGCACATGAAAAGTAAACAAAATTTTTATTTTTTACTATGAATTAAATAGATTCAAGTTGCTCTTTCATGCGATCAATAAGTTTTGTCTTTTCTTCGATCGCATCACGCGTCTCTTTCACAAGCTCAGCTGGAGCACGCTCGACATATGCTGGATTCATCATACGAGCATTAAGACCATCAAGCTCACGCCCAACTGCAAGAATCTTTTCCTCGAGTTCTACCCTATATGCCGCAACAACATCTGCTGGAACATCAAGATATAGATCATGACCAGCAAGTGCTAAGTGCAGACCTCTTGGAGAACCATTTGTCGAAGCAACCGATGGAACGCGTGCTAAGAATTTCACAAGAAGAGTGTTATCATCAACAAGAGAATCGTCTCCATAAAGCAAGCCAAATTTCTTATTATGTGCCACATTCGAAAGAGCAACATTCGTTGCACGAATCTCAGAGACCACTGCACGAATTCTTTCAAAATTCTCAGCTGAAATCTCATCGTATTCGAGAACTGATGGCCACTTTGCATCAATAATCATGCCATCGGTCCAGCCCAAATTCTGCCAGATTGCCTCTGTAACAAATGGAGCGAATGGATGAAGCATAGTAAGGATTGTTTCAAGTGTAGCCTTAAGAAGGGAAGTATTCCTGTAAATCTTCTGACTTTCAACAAACCAGTCTGCATACTTATCCCAGATAGTCGAGTAAAGAATCTCGACAGCTTCAGAGAAGCGATATTCAGCCATACATTGCTCAATCTGTGCGCGACAGCGATCAAGCTCCCTACAAATCCAGTCCTCACCCATGTTATTGGTGGTGTACTGGTATTGCTCTGGATTAATTGCGTCAGATTCAGAAGAATGAATTGCTGAACCTTCGCCATATCTATCAGCATCAAGTCCAGTAACGCCTTCTTGGCCTTCATTCTCAAGCACTACGTCAACGTTCGCATAAGAGAAACCCTGCTTCTCAACCTCTTCGTCAACAATACCCTGAATAAAGCGAGAAATGTTCCAAAGCTTATTACAAAGCTTCTGGCCAGAAATTACTGAGTTCTCAGAGAATGCCTGATTCATACCAGCTGAACGGCCACGAAGAATACCAAGCCTAAATGCATCTGAACCGTACTTCGAAACGAGATCCATTGGGTTGATCACGTTACCCTTAGACTTCGACATCTTCTTGCCATGAGCATCGAGAACGAGACCATGGAGATAAACTTCCCTAAATGGAACTTCGCCAGTAACATAAAGTCCCATCATAATCATACGCGCGACCCAAGCGAAGAGAATGTCTGCGCCAGTCTCCATCACATTGAGAGGATAGAAATCTGAAGGCATATTTTCTTCCCAGTTTGTACAGACGATTGGCCAGTGTGAAGATGAGAACCAAGTATCAAATGTATCTTCATCACGGCGATATTTTACACCACCAAGCTCAATCTCAGCGAGGTTAACGCGGGTATCAAACACCCATTCCTCACCAGGAGCGTTTGGATCAACCTTCTTAAACATTGGGATAGCGATACCCCAAGGAATTTGGCGTGAAATATTCCAGTCCTTAAGGCCCTTAAGATAGTTAATAAGAACTTTTTTCTTATTCTCAGGATGGAATTTAATCTCATCATTTTCAAGATGTTCAATCGCAACTTTAGCGAGCTTCTCGGTATCAATAAACCATTGCTCCTTAAGGAGTGGCTCAATCACGGTATCACACTTATAACAGTGAGAAACAGCGTGTGTAATCTTTTTCTCACCGCGAAGAAGGCCTTGTGTCTCAAGATCAGCGAGAACTTTCTTTCTACAATCAGCGGTAGTAAGACCAGCATATTCTTCACCAGCATTCTCAAGCATCTTGCCGTCAAAACCAATCACGGTAATGCGTGGCAAATCATGGCGAAGTCCAACCTCAAAGTCATCTGGGTCGTGTGCAGGAGTAATCTTTACCGCACCGGTACCATAAGCTGGGTCAGCATGTTCATCAGCAACAATAGGAATTTCACGCTTAGTAAGTGGCAACTTCACCATTTTGCCGATTACATTCTTATAACGCTCATCCTCAGGGTTAACAGCTACAGCGGTATCGCCAAAGAGAGTTTCAGGACGAGTTGTCGAAACGATAATTTCATTAAGTCCATCAACTGGATCAACAAGTTCATAAGCAATGTCCCAGAGATGACCTTCCTCGTCTTTATGGGTAACTTCAATATCAGCGAAAGCGGTCTGGTGTTTTGTACAGAAGTTAACGAGCTTCTCGCCACGGTAAACCATGCCATCCTTCCACATTTTCTCAAATGTAGTATAGACACGGCGAACCACATTTTCATCAAGGGTAAAGGTAAGATCTTGCCATGAACATGAAGCACCGAGGGCACGGAGTTGAAGCTCCATATTACCTCTCTGTTGCTCAACGAAATCCCAAACACGGGCATAGAGTTCATCACGGGAGAATTCAAAACGAGTATGTCCGTCTTTTTCAAGATTACGTTCATAAACCACCCAAGTCTCAAAACCAGCGTGATCTGCACCTGGAACATACCAAGCACGTTCACCACGTAATCTGTAGTAACGAGTTAAGCTATCCTCAAGAGCCACTGTAAGGCCATGTCCGATATGTAAGTTTCCATTTGCGTTAGGTGGCGGCATTACGATTGAAAAGCGCTTACGCTTGCTCTCAGAGCCTTCTAGGCCCATTTCTTTGCCAGGGATATCCTTCAAAAACTTACCAGCAGCTTCCCAGGCTGCATAGATGTCTGTTTCAAAGTTCTGTGGTTCGTAGCTACTTGCAAATTTCATATTTCTCCCTTAATCCTTTATTCACTTCCTTTTCCAGTAAACACTGCGACAATAGTCATTAATAAAATCTTTATATCGAATAATACTGACCAGTGATCGATGTAATAACAATCAAGTCTTACGACTTCTTCGAAATCCGTTATTTCGCTTCTGCCACTCGTCTGCCAAAGTCCGGTAATTCCCGGTTTAAGTGAAAGCCTTCTCTTATGATGCCTTGAGTATTGTTGGTATTCATCAATCATAGGTGGTCTAGTCCCAACCAGCGACATATCACCTTTAAGCACATTGAAGAACTGAGGAAATTCATCAATCGAGGTTTTTCGAATAAAACGTCCAACCTTCGTGATTCTCGGGTCATCTTTCATCTTAAACATCGCGCCGTCCATCTCATTTTTTCCAGATTCCATCAATTTCTTGCGTCTCTCCTCCGCATCTCTATACATCGAACGGAATTTATACATATAGAAATATTTTCCATTTTTTCCGACACGTTTTTGCCTAAAGAAGACTGGGCCACCATCCTCAATCAAAATTGCTGGCGCCACAAAAACCCCAAGGACAATCGTGAGCAAACAACCAATCAAACCGCCAATAATATCAATCACTCTCTTAATAAAAAGCGATAATTCCGAGAAAATCCTTGGCGCAAAACGTACCACTTCTAATGTACCAAAATCTTCAAGCTTTGAGTCAAACGTCTCCATCGCAAATGAATCAAGTGTTACCATCGAATCAATCCCCATCTCACCAACAATATCGATAATCGACGCCATTCTCTCGCGGTCCATATGATCAACTGAAATAATTGCAAGATTTACATTATGCGTTTTCAAAAATGTCATCGGATCAGTATCGCTCTTATCAAAACGTCCGTCATAGACACGATAAAAAGTCGACTGACCTTTTGCGTTCACTTCTGCAATTCCTACGATCTCAAAATCATCTGCACCGTTTTGGACGAGATTACGAATCACCTTCGTCTTATCTTTTCTATCCGTAAAGACCACTGTCTGACGTTTATGACGCGATTGAATTGAACGAATTATTCTATGAGTAATTCCAGAAACGACAAGCGAGAAAACAAAGTAAAAACTAAAGAAATAGCCGAAGAAAAGTCGTGGAATAGAATCTGAAATATGGGCCATATAGACAATTGACGCAAAGAGCCCTGCCACAAACAACATACTAAAGAATGATTCTTTAAAAGTCCTTAGAAGCCCTCTTCTTCCAGAAAGGTTTGAAGGCTTATAAATCAAGAAAACTGCAACATAACAGAGCAAAAGATATGACAATACAAGTGCATCATTAATATTTCTAAACGTATCCGCGTCTTCCCAACCAAAACGAAAAGTATACGCAATCAAAAACGCCGCGATAATCGCGATAATATTAGAAATAAATGTGCCCAATCTTCTACTCAACATTCTTTCTTAATTATAACATACATCATGATATAATTATCAAAAATAACAGAGAGGTTTTATGGCAAGTATTTTCTCAAAAATCGTCACAGGCGAAATTCCATGTTACAAAATCTACGAAGACGAAACCGTCCTCGCTTTTCTAGACATCCATCCCGAAACAAGGGGACACACTCTCGTCATCCCAAAAATCGAGATCGATAAAATTTACGACCTTCCAGACGATGTCTATACTCATCTCATGTCTGTCGTAAAAATGCTCAGCAAAAATATGGAAGAAAAACTTGGCGCTCGTACTCTTTTAAAAGTTATTGGCACCGACGTCCCACATGCTCACGTCCATCTCGTACCGTACGATGAAAAGTATGAACACGGCAAAACTCTCGAACTCGCTCCCGAAGAATTCGAAAAAATCCGCGACATTCTTGCAGTAAAATAATTACGTCCACCCCTGTAAATCGTTGATTTTTGGGCATTTTTGTGCTATAGTAGAAATAGGTGGGTCATAATTTTTTTGAAATAAAAATCGTACCTTTACATACAGGAGGTGATATCTATGTATACGACAATAGAAGAAATAAAGAAAGCCTCGAACAAATATAGTCAGATACGTGAAAAGATTAGAAGAGCAATCATTACCATAAATCCGGTTGAACTTGTCACGCCTTTAGGGGCAACTGCTGAAGAAATGGATTGGCTTGATACTCTCGAAAAATCCAATTACAGAGTTTTTGAAAACCCCAACTTAGACAACTACGATCCGGCGCTCATTAATCATTGCATCAGCCAGGAAAAAACTCTACTCCAGTTGCAATCGGAACTTTCTTCCGTTAAAGAAAATACAACTGGCATAGCTGAATCATTCGTCCTGGAGAATTACATGCAGGCCATAACTGACAGTCTCAAAACAGCCAAACTCGCTAAATCAATAGAAAACAAAAACGACAAAGAATCTGCGAGTATCGTGAAAGAGAAATACGGATGCCCAAGTTTTGACAACGTCACTGATGCGATCAATATCGCTCACCAAATCCTAAACGGTTCATTTGACGTTTCTGCTGCAAAGAAGGCTAATATCAGCTTTAAGCCGAAGACGTTAAGATGGTTTAACACTATAAAGCCCATTTACACACAGGATTTTATGAGCATGATCAAATCCGCGTTTGATCTATATCAAACGCATGCATCGCCAATCTACCAAATCCCTGACTATATCTATGGAACGGTAGAGGCGCTCGACAAAACGTTTTTTAAAACAGCACCATCCATCATTGTTCCGCTCGTAGCTAACATGAACGATTTTTCCTTCGTCCGTCTTCTTAAGCGAGAAATTGATTGCCGATGGAGATGCTCAAGAAACGTCGAAGAACTCGGTCTTCTAAAATGCGACGATGAATTCGTCTATGACGGGTTTTCCGCTTTCACCGACATGGATTACAGCGAAAAATACCTCGGCCAGAAAGCTATCGACGGCATCTATTACATGGTCGCAATCGACAACGCAAGCTGCAGTGATGACGGGCAGGGAAGTTTCACAAATACAGCCAAACTCATCTATAATCTGTTACCCGAGGCAATGGACAAGAAAATTCGTGCGAGAAATACCTGGAAGTACACATACAGTGCATACCGTGGTATTACCGATACGAATAATAAAAGTGGCTACGCTTTCACAAAGGATCGCAACATCTACGAAGGCTATATTTATGTGAAATCTTTATTCCTTCACGAATCTACGGAATATTTGAACTACGGCGCTCTACCAAAAACTATTTTCGAAAAATTCATGTCAATCGTCGACAAAAAAGACGCCGAAAGGAATGCTATTTTGAGCCAGGATATCGAGCCGTTCTTATTCAATGAGATCGAGAAAGCAATACCAGTTGTACATCCGATTTAACCCACCTACCTTTAAAAAGCCCCCGCATTTTGCGGGGGCTTATTTTTTAGTGGGGTTTCTATCTTCCGGAAAGGGAATTGTATTCGAAGACTCTGGAGCCATAAGTTAAAACCAGCTATACCATATATATTTTTATCATTTTGAAAAGAGATAGTGCCTACTTTGACAACAAAAAAAGAGCCCTTAAGCTCTAATGTTGATTATATGGTACACCCGACAGGATTCGAACCTACGACCTTTTGCTCCGCAAGCAAACGCTCTATCCAGCTGAGCTACGGGTGCATAATGAGTGAACAGCGACCGAGCTTGCTCGGGCATTGTTCGCGAATGTGCATCCGAAAGCGCTAGCTTACGGGTGCATAAATCTAACTTGGTGTGGATACCGCCACAGGAAAGTTCAATACTTCGAATCTGTAGCGATTCCACCTAGAAATTAAATGAGCATCGTATTACTACGACAATCTAAATTCTATCACATTTTACTTTTATTTTCAAGAAGCAAACATGATATAATTAAAGGTATGGATAATTCTAAACCAGAAAAATTTAGGATTAAGAAATCTCCTCGTTTAAACATGGCCTTTTTCACACTTGTCGCCGTCACTGTCATTTTCTACCTCATCGGCCTCTCAATCGTCTCAAACAGAAATGAAATCGCAAAGCAAACCCATCAAAAACGTCTCGACGAAGCCATCAGTTTTTGCGACAGTCTCTTTAACGAAAACCTCTTAAAACTCGACAATGTCTCCGCTGACGAACTCAAAGATTGTGACGACCGCCTCGATGAAATCGGCGACGAAAACGAAACGAAGAAGCTTCGCGAAATGGTTAGCGACGCCCTTAAATATATCGAGTGGCTAAGCTCTGCCGATGAATGGTTCGAAGACGGAATCGTAAAATCTAGCATCACCGAAAAGGACCTCACCTCACTCACCGAGTCTCAAAAATCCCTAAATAAAGGCTACACTAACCTCACCTCAGAAAAGCTCAACGCTCTAAAATCCGAGCATAAGAAGATGAAAGATGCCAAAAACGCCGTCAACTACCTCTTCACTTCCGCGGATCGTAAAACCGTCAAAAGCAGCATCAAACGCAACGACTACGATAACGCCAAAAAACTTGTCGACGCTCTCGCCCAAAACGATCTTAAAAAAGAATATGAAAATCCTCTGAAGGAAGCTCTAAAATCAATCGAAGAACAGGAACGTATTGCCCGCGAGAAAGCCGAAAAAGCCCGCCGCGAGAGGGAAGAACGCGAACGCAAAATCGCCGCTTCATGGCACAAACTCAATCTCTCCCCATATTACATCAACCAGTACACCGCCAAAATCTACAACGGCTGCGAAGCCGCATCGCTCCTCATGTCTCTAAAATATAAAGGCTATGCCCGCGGCACCAGCTTCAAAACCTTCGTAGACGAAATGCCAAAAAGCGAAACCGATCCAAACGAAGGTTTCTATCTCAGCATTTACGACCTCGAGCCAAAAACCGAAGCTCACTGGATCGCTCCAGCACCACTCGCCGCATACGGCCGCACCACTGGTGCTACCATCGTGGACGCAACCGGTTGGAGCATCGACCGCCTCGACGAAGAAGTCAAAAACGGCAACCCAGTTGTCATCTACACCACCTATGCTTTCCGCAATCCAAAGAACTTCAGTAAAGGCGTTCCGAAGAACCTCCACGTCATGGTCCTTTCCGGTTATAACTCATACACCGGCGAACAAGTCTTCTATGACCCATGGCCAGCCAACGGCGTCTCGCCAGTCTTGTCAAAAGCTCGTGCCGAATCTCTTTACAATGCCGTCGGCAAACGCGCTATTGTCATCAAATAATCTGTGTTATAATATTGCCACCGTGGGAGCACTTTAGAAAGGTAGGTGATAAAATGAGTTTTTATGATGAAGTCGCAAATGCGTGCAAAGAAATTGGACTCGAATGTAAAGTTATAGAAGTACCGCCACACTTAAGACCAACCGCGAAAGACTACGCAGAATTAGAACGGAACATAGCAAAAAGATGTGACGAAAATGAAATAATGCTCGGAATGAGCGAGTTATACGCAAAAAATTCACTACCAGTACAATAATCAGAAAGGCCGAGATAACTCGGCCTTTTTAAATTCATCCTGGCGGAAGCGAGAGGATATAAATAATGCGCCGTCGTTTTGCTTCGCAAAACCGGGCATTAACGAACCTGGCTCGAACCCTCATTTCTCATCATAAATAAAAATAAGGCCAAAGGCCTTCTTTTTATTTATGGCGGAAGCGAGAGGATTCGAACCTCCGAGACATTGCTGCCCACACGATTTCGAGTCGTGCGCCTTCAACCACTCGGCCACGCTTCCACATTCTATCTTATCACAAAAACCCAAGCTACGCCACCCCTAGAAAACCCTAGAAAACCAAACCGCTCATGCTTGCATTACCTCTATAAAAGTACTATAATTATACTTACTATTGCACTTTGGGAAAGGAGGGTAGCCCTATGGGAGCAAAAGAGTACATCGACAGTCTCGAACCAAAGAAATTCCAGGAAATCAAAAACTTCGTGGAAAATAGCGAAGATTTCTGCAAATTCCTTGCTGAACCCTGTGAAGATGTAGTGACTGTTGCGAGTTTCGCTATGCAATGTCAGGATCTCGGTATTCCTACCGAATACACCAAAAACTCTGAAGCGCTTCACTACCTCATAGTAGCGATTGATGCTCGTATTAACGGCAATGCATAAAAATTCTCATAACTTTAGGCTCGACAAAAAGTCGGGCCTTTTTCCTGCCCGGCTCCAAACCATTTTACTCTTCGTCTAAATCATCTTCGGAATCATAGCCATCATAGTATCCCTCTTCATAACGGTCACGTTCCTCATCAATCATATCTCTATCATCTTCAAACGGGTCATACTCCGCGCCACCGTACGCATCAGCTCCACCATCATCCACGCCTTTAAGATAAGCTTCGCTTTCGCGAGCCATACGCTCCTCGAAATCTTCAGCTTGAGATTCTTTTTCGAACAACTCATCGTCATCAGCGTCGTCGAAATCGTCGAATTCATCTAAATTATCAATATCAAATTCATTTCGTTCGCTCATATAATCTCCTTACTTAAATTATACCATAAATGTTTTTGCGAAAACACCTAATCTATGCTAAACTAAAGGTAGAAAAAGTGAGGAGACGTTATGCCAGAAGAAAAAGCTGATATCGCAAATATCTATGATAACCAAGCAATTTCAGAACAGCCAAAAAAGAAACCTGTAAGACCAGAAAATGCTGGAAAGAAAAAATTAACCAAAAACCGTATTAAAGCGAAAATCCTTGGCACCTACTACGGTCATCCTGCACGCGACATGAAGCTTATTGTTGTCACAGGTACAACTGGAAAAACAGCTGTTGCGCATTTTATTCATCACATTATTACTGAATCAGGCGAACGTGTTGCAGTCCTCGCTTCTGAAACTACAATAAAATCTGGCATGCTCCATAAATTCCTTTCCGACGCTTGGAAAGCTGGCTCAAATTACGTCGTAGTAACTGCTCCTGCTGAATCTATTGAAGAAGATCTCTTCGCTGAGCTTGATATCTTCGCAGCCGTTCTTACCGACTATGTTCCTTCACATATCAACGATATATCTGCTGAAGAGTATGAAGCAAAAGATGACACAATCTTTGATATGGGACCTGAATATGTCGTTTTAAATCGTGACGATAAAAATTTCGAAGAATTCAAGAAAACTTTCAAGGGTGACAAAGCAACTTTCACCTACGGTGAAAACCGCGAAAGCGATCTTGTTATTGAATCTTCAAAGCTCTACAAAATGGGTTCTGAAGCACACTTAAGCTTCGAAGGGAAACGCTTTACAACTGCAAGCTTCCTCAATAAACAGACTGATATTTCATACATGGCTTGTGCCGCTGCTCTTGCTCTCGCTCTTGGCATTGACACTGAATCAATCGAAAATGGTATCGCTGCCTATGATCCACAAGGCCTCGTTGCCGAAAAAGACCAACAACCTAGCGAAGAAGCTTCTGAATAGCTTTCTCAGTTTCTTTTAAGTCTTCGAATGGCTCCGCACCATTCTTGCGAAGAATTGTATGTTCATGACCTTTACCGAGAACAAGCACAATATCGCCTTTCTTCGCCATTTTACAAGCTTTCTCAATTGCTTTCGCACGATCAATCTCGATAAATACATTCTCATCAAGTTTCATACCCGCTCGTTCACAACCAACTAAGAACATCTTAGCGATTTTTTCTGGGTCCTCATCACGTGAGTCATCCTCAGTAATAATACAAACATCGGAGTACTTTGCGGCAATCTCACCACGTTCGTCACGTGTTGTTTCGTCACGCCTACCAGCTCCGCCAAACAGGGAAATAATCCTACCATTCTTATTTGGTGCAACTGAATCATAAACTTTCTGAAAGGCATCAGGCGTATGTGCATAATCAACAATCGCCGTGAAGTTTTGTCCGAGATCAACGCGATTCATCCTACCTTCAACAGATTCAAGCGCATAAATACCGTCATGAATTTCATCTTCAGTAAGCCCTAATCTAAGCCCAACAGCCACTGCTGCGAGTGTATTATAAACAGTAAAGATTCCAGGAATTTTCGTCTCAATTGAGAAATCTTTCACATCATACGAAACGCCAGTCGCAGAAAGCTTCACGTTTTTTGCCTTAAGGGCACCCCTATTAATACCGTAGGTTGTACCATCTTTTACAACGTGCATGAAGAAGGTTGAACTTGGGTCATCCGCATTCGCGATTCCATACTTCGCCTTTTTAAAGAGTTTACACTTCGCAGCACGATAGTTTTCAAAAGTCTTATGATAATCAAGATGCTCGTGCGTGACATTTGTCATTGCCGCAACTTCAATTGGGATTCCAAGCGTTCTAAACTGACACATCGCATGTGAAGTCACCTCAAGCACAAGGTACTCAGCGCCCGCATCAAGAATTCTCTTCATACGGCGATTAAGTGTCATTGAATCGACAGTTGTCATATGTTTTGTCTGTTGGTGAAGCCCATCAGCGCCAGCCTTAAGCGAACCCGAATCGCCTTCAGAGTATTCCATACCAGGAACACCACCCCAAGCCACAGTCGTCATGAGGCCAGCTTTGCGTCCAGAAGTATTCAACATTTTCCAAACAAAGAATGAAGTTGAAGTCTTACCATTCGTGCCGGTAATTCCAATCACAGTCATCTTCTTGCCAGGAAAACCATAACGAGCACCAGCAACTGATGCTTTCAAGAAATGATAAGGTAAAACAATCTTATTATAACCAGGAACAAAATCACGAATATTCATACATATATTTTATCATATACAAAAAAACACGAATCGTTTATAATTAAATTATTATGGATAAGCGCATTAAATATTCAAAGCCTTCCAGAAAGCCATCTTCTGGAAAAAATACTAACTTAATCTTGCCAGTCGTCGTTGGCCTAGCAATGATTGGCTGTCTCGGAGCGGTCATCTATATGTTCCTCATCGAACATCCAATGAGTAAAGATGATCTAGCAGTAGTCGATAGAGGGGTTGCAATCGTTACCGGCCTTAAAACCGACGATGTTGCTGACAAAGATAGCTTCGTTTCAAACGGCTGTGTCTTAAATGTAGCTGAAAAAGAAGACGCAAACAACACAATGAAGCAAGTCTCAGTATTAAATTACTTAAGAAAAACTTCAGCAACAAAAGTTACTACAGATTTTAGTAACGACAAAATTAAATCTATCATCGCTGATGCTCACCTCAAAAATGCCTACAGCGACACCATTAAAGATTTCAATTCATACGTTAAAAAGACTCTTAAAAACAGCTACGAAATTAAAGCCACAGAAGCCGCAGATCTCTATGCAAAAACATATGGCTCTGGCTTTGAAAACGCAACTATCATCTGGAGATTAAACGGTTACGTCTATGATAAAGACCGTAATGTCTTCTACGCAGATAATAACAACATGGATGTCACAACCATGATCTCAGGTTCAGATGGCATTGGCTGTGCCGCAGGTGATACATACTACATTAAGGATCACTACTCAACTGTCGGCGATAACTACTATCTCTATGTTGGCGAGAAGAAACTCGACATCGCATTCGATGACGATACCGCTAAAGAAGCTAAATATACTCCAAGCAAAGAAGACCTTAAAAATCTTCCAAAATATCGCTTCGTATTCAAGAAAGATGACAATAGCATTAAATTCGTAAAGTTCGAAGAACTTTAATTAAATAAAATAATAAAATTAGCACTCGCGACTTGCAAGTGCTAATTTTTGTGCTACAATAGAGATAAGAATTCCAAAAAGGAGGAAACATGAAGTTAAAACCGCTCACTAACCGAGTCGTCGCAAAGAAAGAAAAGCCAGCAGCAAAAACTGCTTCCGGACTTCTCCTTCCTGACACAAACAAAGAAGAAACCGCCTACGCCATCGTCGAGTCTATTGGTCCAGACGTCAAAAATATCAAAGTAGGGGATAAAATCATCTATAAAGAATACTCAACCACTAACGTAAAATTAGAAGATTCCGACTACATCATCGTCGAAGACAAAGACGTTCTCGCTACCCTTTAAAGAAAGGAACATATGAAAGAGATTTATTACGAACAAGATGCTAGAAGTAAAGTTCTTGCCGGCGCAAAGAAACTCTATGACGCCGTAAAAGTAACTTACGGTCCAAAAGGCCAAAATGTCATTATCGAAAAAGAATACGGCGCACCCGTCATTACCCACGATGGTGTAACCGTCGCTGAAGCCGTCGATCTCGGTTCAACAAAAGAGAACATGGGCGAAAAAGTTGGCGCAAATCTTATTAAAGCAGCTGCTCAAAAACTTAATAAAGTTGCCGGCGATGGTACCACTACAGTTACCGTCCTTACCTATAATATCTTGAATGAAGCCAACAAACTCATTGCTGCTGGTGTTAACCCTATGGAGCTTAGAAAGGGAATCGAAAAAGCTGGCGCTGAAATCGTTAAGAAAATCGATAATCTCTCAGAAAAAATCGAAGGCGACTCGAAAAAAGTTACTGAAGTTGCAACTATCTCCGCTGGAGACAAAGAAATCGGTGAACTCATCGCCGACGTTATCAGCAAAATTGGTAAAGATGGCGTCATTACCGTCGAAGCTGGCCAAGGTCTCGACATGGAAGAAGAAATTGTCGAAGGCTTTAACTACGATAAAGGCTACGCTTCCGCCTTCTTCGTTACCGATGTCAACCGCCAAGAAGCTATCATGGATAAGCCTCTCATTCTCTTGACTGATAAAAAAATCACCGCAAGTTCAGACATCCTTCCACTTCTCGAGAAAGTAGCTCAATCTGGTAAAAAAGATCTCGTCATTATCGCCGAGGAAGTCTCAGGTGAAGCTCTTTCACTCCTCGTTCTTAATAAGCTTAAAGGCGTCTTCAATACTATCGTCCTTAAAGCTCCTGCCTTTGGTGATCGCCGTAAGGAAATCATGGAAGATATCGCTGTTCTTACCGATGCAACCGTCGTTTCCGAAGATAAAGGCATGAAGCTCGAAGAAGCTGGCCTCGAAGTTCTAGGTAGTGCAAAGAAAGTCATCGCAACCAAAGACGATTCAACTATCATTGAAGGTGCAGGTTCAAAGAAAGCCATTAAAGATCGTATCAATCTCATCGAGTCACAAGCTGCCGCATCTAACTCAGATTACGAACGCGGCGAATTCGAAAAACGCAAAGCTGCTCTCTCTGGCAAAGTTGCCGTCATTAAAGTTGGTGGCGCAACTGAACCAGAAATCGACGAGAAAAAATACCGCGTCGATGATGCGGTTTCCGCAACTCGCGCCGCTCTTGCAGAGGGAATCGTAGCCGGTGGTGGCGTCACTCTCGTGAACCTCGCAAAGACCTTAAAGGGCAACGACAACGGTACTAAAATCGTTAAAAATGCTCTTAAAGCTCCATTCATTCACATCCTTGAGAACGCTGGCCTTAATGCCCAAGCTCTCCTCGCTGAAGTCGAGAACTCAACTCAAGATGGTTTCGGCTTCAACGTCATGGAACCAGAAAAAGGTCTTCTCGATATGAAAAAAATCGGTGTTATCGACCCAGCTCGCGTCACTCGCGAAGCAGTCCAAAATGCCGTTTCTATCGCAGCAACAACCATGACTATGGGCGCACTCATCGTTAACGTTCCTGAACCAGAAAAACCAGAAGCTCAAGATATGAGCGGTATATACTAAAAACAAAAAGCCCCGACATCTCGGGGCTTTTTTATGCCATATTATTCAGCTTCATCAATGAGATAAAGTAGTGCTTCTGCCTTTGTTGCTTCATCAGTAATTCCTTTTGCTGCTTCGTAAGCTGCAGGAACCATACTTTTATCGTGTTTTTCACTAATAATTTCTTTATAGAATGCAAATTTCTTCTCTGCAGGAAGATTAACCTTATCCATCAATGGGATAAGATCAGAAATCATAGCTTTCTTAATGTCTTTAAGTTCAGTTGATGCTGGAGCTACTACTTCTTCTTTAATCTCAGGAGTGCCAGGAAGTTCCATCTCTGGAGCATCACCACCAATTGGAGGCACAGGAGCAGCGCCGAAATCAATATCTGGAGTTAAGACTGGTGCATCGTCCTTTTTATCTACAGGTTTTGCATCAGCGCCATTCACAATCCCGTCAATTGCGTTCTGCAAATCATCATTATTATCGTTCATATTCCCACCTTCGTGTTTAATTAATATAACCTAATTAATGTCATTGTAGCATAAGCTAAATCAATTCGCAAACTAGATACGAAGTTTCCTAACTAATTTATCAATGAAATCCAATTTAACTTCTTCCATCGGGAGCCTTGCACCAAAGACGTCAACAATCTCCTCGCCTTTTGCCTTAGGAAAATAAACCGTCACAGCAGGTGAAAAACGTTTTCTTGGCATTAATACGATTGCGAAGTTAGTGTCATCCTGCAAAATCCCGAAAGCGCGATAATTTTCAAAACTATATGTCTTTTCCCCCTCTGTCAAACCCTTTGAGTTCACAGAATATTTAATCTTCCTTGGCGGACGAATCACATAAATCAAAAGGGAAACAAAACAAAGAACTATAACAATCGTAAATGTCCACCACTGAAGCCAAACCGAAAGTGCTACGAGCATAATACCTACAATCGAAAGACCAATATACCATCCTGCGTTTTTATCATGCGTAATGTATTCTTCTGCTTCCCACCTCACAACTGTTATGTTTTTCTTTTCGTCTGACATTTTTGCTCCTTACATTGCTAAACTCTTAAAATCATGAAATTGATCATATAAATTATCTAAGTTATCCGTCATCCTATTTGAAAATTCGCGTAAATCTTCCTTCTTTGTTCGCGCTGAAAGTTCAGACTGATATGAGCGCATATATGCAATCTGCATTAGAAATTCACGGATAAATACACGATCAAATGTACCACTTAAATGTCCATTTTGAAGTTCTATATTTAGTTCCGTATTTATCTCTTGTTCTTTTACGGAAATCTCACCTTCCTCAGTATCACTAACATCAATTTCGAATTCAGAAAGGAGTATGCTCTCGGTTTGAGTCTTAATTTCATTTAATGTACTCTTAAACGAAGTAGCCATATTTCTGATATCAGAATTCTTAATATAATCTGCATATTCATCATAAGTCTCTTCTAACAAATAATACGCTTGCCAATAACTCTGCAACGCTAGATCCTGATCTTTTGTGTCCACTTTACCTAACAGAGACGAAACAACTACAACAATTATAATAATAATTGTAACTGCTCCAGCCGCTAAGGCAGTCCAAATATTGAAAAACTTCGAAAGAGGGCTGTCACTCTTCTTATTTTCTTTATGAGCTACATTGTTATTCCCGCCAGCAATTTGCTGGAGATAAGCCATATTATCCATAAGCATATTGTACCATAGATCAAAGAAATATCACAAGTTTTTAACAGAGATGATATAATAATTATATATGCAAGACGCCAAGGAGGAAATTAAGGCGAGGTTGCCAGTCGAAGATGTGGTTGGGCAATACATCGAGCTTAAGCGCGCTGGGCGAACCTTGAAAGGACGTTCACCATGGGGAGTAGATAAAACCCCTAGTTTTATGGTGTCCCCAGACAAGGGAATTTGGCACGATTTCTCTGCTGGAAAAGGTGGCGACATCTTCACTTTTGTTATGGAAGTTGAAGGCATTTCATTCCGCGAAGCCCTCGAAAAACTCGCAGCCCAAGCCGGCGTCGAACTGAAAAATTTTAACCAAGACGACGGCAAAATCGCCGCAAAAAAGAAACGCCTAAAAGCTGCTATTGAACTTGCAACAAAATATTACCAAGTTTGTCTCTCAAAAAACAAGGCCGTCTGTGAATATGTTTTCTATAAACGAAATCTGAACAAGAAAACTGTTGTCGATTTCCGTATTGGCTATGCACCAAATGGAAAAGACTACCTCGTAAAATTCCTAAAGTCTAAAGGATTCACAATATCCGAAATGAAGGACGCAGGACTTCTGAACCAATATAACGGCGATCTCTTCCGTGGCCGCATGATGATTCCATTCTTTGATAACACTGGTGACATTATCGGTTACACTGGCCGCATTATTGGCGATGGTGAGCCGAAATATCTGAATACTCCTGAAACCCTTCTTTTTAACAAATCTCGCTTCATTTTCGGCCTCGCCCAAGCAAAAGAATTCATTAGAAAATCTGGTTTCGTTGTCATCGTCGAAGGCAATATGGATGTTATTTCATCTCACCAAGCTGGCGTTCCCGAAGCTGTTGCAACAAGCGGTACTGCCATGACTGAACAACATCTAAAAATCCTAAACCGTCTCACCGACGACATCCGTCTCGCTTACGACGGTGATGCCGCTGGCGTTAAAGCCGCCGAACGCGCAATCGACCTCGCAAATAAACTCGGTATCAGCCTTAAAATTATCTCTGGCTACCACGGTGCAAAAGATCCGGACGAACTTATCCAGAAAGATCCGAAACTCTGGCAAAAATGCGTCGAAGAATGCGAACCAGCAATCGACTGGCTTCTTAAAAAATATGAGGAACGCGTCGACATCGCAACTGGACCAGGGAAGAAAGAGTATTCCGACATCGCTATGAAACTGATCGATACAATCCCGGATGCCGTCGAGAAAAAACACTATCTAAAGACTGTTGCCGAAAAACTCGACGTTTCAATCGATGATCTCAAACAAAAGAAAATCGATACAAAAACTGTCCGTTTAAAAGAAGTAAAAACCAAAAAACCAAAAATCAGTAGCGCCGAAGAAAAGAAATTAAAAGATTCTCTCGAAGCAATCTTAGTCTATGGCGGCGCTGCCGGCGGCGAAATTAAGTTAGAATATCCAGAAGACGAAACGCGCCTTTCTGAACTTGAACTTATCTATGAGAAAAACTACTCAAAATATCACGAAGACGAGCTAAAGCGAGAAGCTCGTTCACTCATGAAACGTTATGAAGATGAAATTATTCAGACAGAAATTGATGAACTAACTAAAGAGCTCAACAAAAACGAAGATGACGACGATAAATCCGCCGACATCCTCAAGAAAATCCAAAACCTTCGCGCAAAGCTTAATTAGTTACGCAGATAAATTCATTGTTCTCAATAACCGCAAAGATTGCGACACGACGTTTTCTTGTACTTGAGACAACTACATTGTCACGCGTCTTGCCGTTACAATCAGCATTATATAATGCAAAAATTTTGTGTGCATCGTTTTCCCAGCTTAAACTAGAAATATCAACGCAACTTTCTCCAAAAATACAGACTCCGCCTATAGTGTATTTAGTCTCATCTGCTCCATCATAAACGCCCTGTGGAATGTAAACTTTAAGGAGCTTCTCCCACTCTTTAGCATCTGGACCAGGAAGTTGGCCATTTGCATCCTTCGCAGCTTGATAGCTCTTTACTGCATCTGAAACGATATCGAGATCATTTGCGCGTAAACTATTTCTCTCTATTATTTCAATATCCACTTCTGGAGTATCAGGAACATTAACCGGCTCCGGCTCCGGCACAGGCGCCGGTTTCATAATATTAATAACAATAATCGTAAGAATAGTAATAAATATCACGGCTACCCCAACAATAATCCCAATAACCGCTCCCCTCGGAAGTTTTTTCTTTGGCTGAGCTGGTTGCGGATTCGCCGCCATATCCATTCTCGCCAAAAAATCATTTGTCGGTATATCAACAGGCTGTTGTTGCTGGTTATCCATGACTTCATTATATCACATTTAACCATAAGCAAAGTGCCTGAGAATACGGAGGAATTGGGTTTTGTGCTATAATATATGATATGAAAAAAGCAGAAAAAGTAGTTTCAGACTATAACGGATACGATTACAAAAAGATTTTTTGGGAAGATGCAGATCGTGAATATGAAGATTTAGCAGATCGTCTTGCAATCCGTCGCCTCCTCCCTGAGAAGATGGACGAATTTGTTGATATTGCTGGTGGTTATGGACGTCTCGCAAAAGAATATATCGATCGAGCAAAAAATGTTTGGATTTTCGACTACAGTAAAACCGAGCTCGCTGACGCTAAAAAAGAATTCGGCGATAAGGTTAATACTAAGCAAGGTGACATCTATAACATCCCATTTAAGAACAACACTTTTGATGGTATGATTATGGTTCGCGCAACCCACCATTTCAAAGAAATGGATAAAGTGATGAAGGAGCTTCACCGCATTCTAAAACCTGGTGGCGTTCTTGTTATTGAAGTTGCAAACAAGAGAACTCTTCCAAAGATGTTCCGCTACTGGTTCAAAAAATCTGATGTTAACCCATTTGACAAAAAACCAAGTAACCTAAAGTCGGTCGACAAAGATGGCTTCTTCAATTACCACCCAAAATGGATCGAAGATCTCTTTAAGAAAACTGGTTTTAAAATCGACAAAATTCTTTCTGTTTCAAACTTCCGTTCCACACGTATGAAGAAAATGTTTAAAGCAAAGACACTTATAAAAATGGAAAAAGCAGTCCAAAGGCCGCTTGCAGCTGTCCGCTTTGCCCCAAGCATCTACTATAGACTCATAAAGAAATAATGAAACTATTCCACGAAACAAACATCAAATTCTACTCAAAAAAATCTCAGCCAAAAATCTGTATCATTTCAGATATACATTTTTCATACCAAATTACCAACAAAAAACTTGAGTCTCTACGTGAGAAATTAGAAGAGAGAAAACCTGACTACATTTTTATTCCTGGCGATCTCATCGACAGCAACGATATGATCGAAGACGAATCTGAAGAAAAACGTTTATTAAGCTGGCTCGAGTCTCTCGGCGAAATTGCAACCGTTTTAATATCCGAAGGGAATCACGACACTTATAAACTCGCCTCGAAAGAACATAAAGAAAAGACTGGTGATCAATGGGAAGTTGTTAAAAATGCTAAGTTCATCAGTCATGTTAATAAACTCAAAAACGTCCACTATCTCGACAATGAAATTTATGAGGACAAGAAAATTTACGTTCTCGGCCTCACCCTTTCTGCTCACTACTACTGTCTTTTTGCAAGCGACAAAAAGAAAAAATCTTCACCAACCGGCGAAAATGTTGAGCAGCTCTTAAAAGAACTCGACGAACTCGACCAGAAGAAAATCACAGATCTCCCTAAGAATAAACTTACTTTCGCACTCATTCATTCGCCATGCCACTTAAGCGATTTTCGTGTTAAAGCTGAACTTAAAGAATTTGATTACCTCATCTCTGGGCATATGCACAATGGCCTCGTTACACCAGTCCTCGACGAACTCTGGCGCAGCGACCGCGGTATTGTCAACGCTTCAAAACACCTAATCGCAAGCAACACTCGCCTTAGTCGAAGAACTCTGAGCGAGGGTCTTATTATCGCAGGTGCGGTAACAACTTGGCACGAGTCAGTTGGCATTTTTCACAATCTCAACGTCTTCTACCCAAGCTATTTCATGACTCTCGAATTTACAAAAAATACCCAGTACGAAAAGCCATATATTTCTAGAAAATATCTAAATTACTAAAATCAACCTACGGTTTGTGGTCTTTTTACCATTTTAACGATAAAATCAAGCTACAATAAAACATAAGGAGCCGAAATGGATCTAAGAAAAATTGGAAAGTTTATTGCAAAAAGCCGCACCGAAAAAGGCTATACTCAGGAATCTCTCGCTGAGACGCTTGATATTTCAAATCGCGCAATTTCGAAGTGGGAACGTGGAATCTGTCTTCCTGACTCAGCTCACATGGTCGAGCTCTGCAAGCTCTTAAACATTTCAATCAGTGACCTATTTAACGGCGAAAGGGTTGATGTAAAAGACAATAAGGAAATTTCAGAAAAAAACCTTCTCGAACTCATAAAAGCTAAAGAAGAAAAAGATAAACAACTCCTTAGCCTCGAATGGGGACTCGGCGGAATTGCTGTCATAACACTTATCTCGCTTGTAATTTCAGCAGCACTCATCGATATGCCAGATTATGCAAAATGTATTATCATAAGCATCGGATTTGTAGTCTTCATGATTTCTATGTTCTTTGCTCTCCGCATCGAACAAATCGCTGGCTATTACAAATGCGCAGAATGTGGCAATAAATATGTACCAAAATATTGGAGCGTCTTTATGGCTAGACACATGGGTCGCACCCGCCATCTCCGCTGTCCAAAATGCGGCAAGAAATCTTGGCAGAAAAAAGTTCTCTAAAGAGCAGAAAAGAGGCATAAAAATGTCTCTTTTTTATTTTAATTTAAACGTAAGCATGTTATAATAAAAACAATCTTAATTGAAGGTTATAAATGAAAAATCAAAGGGTGCGCAGGAGGCGCTTTAACCTCCGAAAAATTATTTCTGCTTTTTTTGCAGGATTTTTTATAATCTCATTATTAAATACATATAATTCATTTGCAGCAGCGAATATTTTCAAGATTCAAAATGCGGAACTCATCGAGCTCTCTGAAAACGCCGAAGGTTCAATCTCGAGTTTCAATGAACTCGAAATAAAAAGTAATGTCACCTTCCATAAAGTTGGCGACACGGCAAAATATAAGATCATCATCAAGAATAGTGGAACAGACGACGTTCTAATAAATCAAATATCCGACAATGATGACAGCGAATATTTATCGTACGAATACAACAATTTCGAAAATGCTTTGATTAAATCCAACGAAACCTTTGATTTTATAGTTACCGTAAAATACAAAAATGCCGTTAACAATCTTTCTGAGCGCACACAGATCTCAAATGTAAAATTCCTTATTAATTATGCTGATGGACAAATCGAAATTCCACTCGTTCCAGATACAAGTGGAAATATGACAAACGAAACTATTAGCAACGCTATTAAAACCAACACTCTCGTAGTCATCATCTCAGCAATTGGCTTAATTATTTGTATCATTTTAGTGATAAAAAAACGTAAAGAATTTTCAAAAGTTATCATTGGCCTTATCTTTGCAGTTTCCGCAATCACTGCTACAACTTCTGTTAGGGCTATCGCTATCGAAATTAATAGCATTTCATTCATCAACAACTTCAATCTTGCTGATAAAGTAGCTGTAACCTACAAAATAAATGGCGAAGAGAAAACTGAAATCATCCCTTACGGTTCAAAATTCGCTAAAGAAATTCCATCAGACGAAGACTTCGACTCTGCAAAATGGACTCTAGAAGATGGCAGCGATTTTGATGCTGAAGCTCCAGTCTTAAACGACATTAAACTAGTTGCGAAATACGAACAGACTACTTTACATATCAATTTCATGGGCAATGGACTCAAGTTCAAGAATAACTCAGAGAAAAATGTTATCGCCATTGGCTCTGCCTGTCATGAAGAACCAGCACCAAGTGCCGTCTCTCATACCGCTAATATCCGAGATGATGGTACTGTTATCGAAGATTTCGTGCAAGAAGATTTTGTAAAACCAGATTGGATACCAGACGACGAGCTCGAAGAATATATGAGGGATGAAGTCATAGGGAGATACCCAACTGACGCTGATACCCTTGAAGCATATAAGTTAGATGGAGCTTCGTCGCTCAAAATTTCACTAAAATATGCTATCGAGGAAGATTATGACAAGCTCTTCATAGTAGAAGGCTACTTCCCAAATGGCCCTGAAGATGGCGTTAGTATTAGCCCAGATCAGGTTCATATGTTTTCAGGTACCGAATACGTAGCTGAAACAGATAGCTATGACGGAATCATCACAACCGAGCTCATCATTCCGGGCAATTCCGTAACCTTTAACTTTACCTCAGACGAATCTGTAGGATATCTTGGTTATTTCGCAGCTATTACCCCACTCGATGAAAATGGCAATGAAATACCAAGCAACGAAACTATTACTGTTTGCGGAAAATACATTACATCAGGTGAGTATCTTGAACCTGAACACAATGAAAAACAGGAATTCTTTGGCTGGAGTGAAAATCCTTCAAAAGAAGACCTTGAATATAGTAATAAATCCGAAGTAATTAATAATCTACAGGGAGAAATTGGCGAAACCAAGACCCTTTACGCCGTCTGGCTTAATAACCACAGCATTACCTACGATCCAAATGGTGGGCAAGGTGATCCAACCACTACTACCGAGTATGGTGGTTCAAGAATCGTCTTAAGCCCTGCCGACAATCTCAATTTCTATCGTGAAAAATATGACTTTATTGGTTGGTCTGAAGATAAAAACGCAACCACGCCAACCTATTCTGAATTTAACCTCAATCACGCATTCGAAGTCCCAGATAACACTGGCACAACTACGCTTTATGCTGTATGGAGAAAGAAGCATGTTGTCCACTATAACGGAAATAACGCTGACAGTGGCACAATGTCTGACCAATATATTTCTGTAAATTCTTACGCATCTCTATATTCAAACAACTTCGTACGCGAACACTACGACTTCATCGGCTGGTCGGAGAATAAAGATGCCACTGAATCAAATTATGAATATGAAGAATATAGCAGTTTTACACCTCCTAGCGAACCTGGAGAAACCACACTTTACGCCGTCTGGAGAAAACAACACAAAATCGTTTTTGACGCCAATGGCGGACAAGGTACAATGGAAGACCAATGGGAATCGATTTACACTAAAGTTCAATTAAATAATAACCAGTTCTCACGCACTGATTACGGATTTATCGGCTGGTCAACTGATAAAAACGCCCAAACCGCTACCTACGAAAATGGAGCTTACTTTACCATACCAGATGAAGCTGGCGGCACAACAGTTTTGTATGCAATCTGGGTAGGAGACCACCGTATCATCTTTGACGCTAATGGCGGAGAAGGTACAATGGAAGATCAGTACGTCAAAATGCGCGCCGACGGCACATACTCAACCGTAGCTCTAAATAATAATGCCTTTACCCGCCAAGGCTACCAATTCTTGGGATGGTCAACTAATAAAAATGCAACATCTGTCTCTTATTACAATAGATATAACTTCACGCCTACAATAAACGCTACTGGCTCCACAACTCTATATGCAGTTTGGAAACAACAGCATCGTATCATCTTTGACGCTAATGGCGGAGAAGGTACAATGGAAGATCAGTACGTATCTGATGGTATATATCTCAGAAAAAATACATTCGAAAGGGAAGGTTTTGCATTTATAGGCTGGAACACAAATAGAACCGCAACTACCGCAAAATATACCGATCGGCAATACGTAAACACTTCTCAATTATCAGGGAACCAAACCATTCTCTATGCAATTTGGGTTAGACCATACTATATTGAATTTAAGGGTAACGGTGATGATGTCGAAGGTGAAATGAAACAAACTACTATGATTCCAGGCATCGGGCAAGAAGGCACGCTTATCCCATCAAACTATGAAAGAAATGGATATGGTTTCGCCGGATGGTCAACTGATCAAGACGCAGCTTCAAAGATTTATAACACCACAAACGTTCCTAAAATATATGGTCCAAATGAGACTATTACTCTTGATAGACCTCTTGCCAACCTGGCAAATAGCGATAGAACCATCACGGTGTATGCAGTCTGGATCCCAAAGAGCACTGAATATACTTTCCAAAACTTCGACAAGTCAGCTTTTGAATCAGCACATCCAAATGAGAAAGTTGTTGCACTTGAAGACACTCGCGACGGTAACGTATATATGATCGCTAAGCTTGCTGACGGCAACTGGTGGATGACTGAAAATATGCGCCTTGATCTCACTGACCCTAACACAAGTATCACAGTAGACAATACCAATAATCCAAGCTCAAGCTTCTTAACTAGTATTAATGCATACAAGGGAAGTAGCAAGAAAACTCTTAATATCGACTGTCAAACAAGCAATACCAATCCTTGGAGCGCTGCTTCTCGCGCATGTTTTAACAAATACGGCTTTTCTGCTCATAATCTTTACAGAAATAGCACAAACCAAGATTATCAACAGCAAAGAGATTCAAATAATCGTTTGATATATTATGGTTCTGGACCAATAGCTAACTCTTGGTATTCATATGGCGCATATTATGGCTTCCGCACTGCCAATACCGGCTACCCAACATACGACGATGATCTTGGAAAAACCTATTCTGGAGATATTTGTCCAAAAGGCTGGAAATTGCCAATTGGACTTAAAAATGGTGATTTTATTACACTCCAATCAATATATGCAACCCAAACTTCAGCAACAGGATATAAAAGTTACGAAAACTGGTTCAAATTCCCTAACAACGTCGTAAAAAGCGGCTTTGTCGCATACGATGGTGATAGAGGCGGCTTAGTTACATCATACGTTCAGTCATCTGGTATGTTCATTACCGGAAACTTCCTGGGTTATAGCACCACCGGTGTTTCTGTTTCAGATGACAGCGTTAGTTACTTGGTAGATGGCGATGCAATTGTTGGAGGTGGATCAATCGCCCGCGCCGTCCGCTGTATTGCAAAATAAAACCAACAAAAAGCACCCTTTCGAGGGTGTTTTTTACCCCTTGAAATATTTAGAATATTTGCTATAATATAAACACGTGTTATAGCCGGTCTCGTAGTATAACGGTTAGTACAACGGGTTTTCATCCCGTCAACGCGGGTTCGACTCCCGCCGAGATCACCACGACTACGAAAACCGAGCAGAGATGCTCGTTTTTTAGTAAAACACGTACACATATGGGGCAGTCGTTCAACGGATAGGACATATCCCCTCTAAGGATACAATGCTGGTTCGATTCCAACCTGCCCTACCATTTGAGTCAATGGCTCAAATGGAACGACATTGGCTTGGTAGCTCAATTGGATAGAGCAGCTCCGTCCTAAGGAGAAGGTTGTGGGTTCGACTCCCGCCCGGGCCACCACACCTTGAAAAAAACAATAAAATATGTTAGAGTAGTACCAGAAACATGGACTATTTTTTTAGTCCTAAAATTGTACATTAATAGGAGGTTAATAATGGAACACTACAAAGAGTTGTTTATCGATTTCTTGACCGACAGTAATGCGCTCAAGCTATCAAACCCAAACGACCCAGAAGGGTTGTTTACGCTAAAATCTGGTCGACGAAGTCCGTTCTTCATGAATATTGGAGATCTTAATGACGGGTACCAGCTCAACATCATTGGCACAGCCTATGCCGAAGCCATATACGAACACTTCGCAAATGATTTTGATATTATCTTTGGCCCTGCCTATAAGGGGATCCCGCTGGCAATATCAGCAACCATGGCATTTCACACGTGTTATGATGACCGTTTACGTTTCTGTACAAATCGTAAAGAGGCCAAGGATCATGGAGATGTCGGAAGATTCCTTGGATCAAGACCCAAAGATGGCGATCGCATCGTAATTGTTGAAGACGTGACGACTACCGGCAGCTCCATTGACGACACTATGAAAATTCTCAGAGAGACCGCAGACGTTGAAATCGTTGGTCTCGTCGTAAGTGTCGATCGCATGGAGATCTCCGAAGAGGGAAGCACTAGAACTGCCCTCGAAACTTTGTCCGAAAAATACGGCTTCGAAGCCCACGCTATCGTCACGATGGCTGAAGTCTTAGAGCGGAAAAAACTCCCTGAAGAACAAAGGAGAGCTTTCAGAAATTACTACAATCAGTATGGCGTACCCGGAAGGAAGGTGATTTAATGAAAAAATTTACACGCGACATGATCATTTGGAGCGCAGACTTCGAAAAAGATCAGAAAGAACAGATAAAGCTCATCGTCGATTCCAAGGTTCTACCGGAAGGAACGGTCATCAAACTCGATCGCACTTTCTTTGAGAAATACGATAAGGACTTTATCTCCTACTGCCAGGACAAAGGATATCCGGTTTTCTGTGATGCAAAAATCACCGAAATCCCGAAGAAAATCCTTGATATTACCGATATCTATCTCGAACACAAGCCCTTCATGCTAAATATCATGGGCGATTCCTGCAACACCCCCATCATCGTGAGCGATGAGGATGAGAACACCGTATCCATATTCAAGCGTTTCGCAGATCACTGCAAGGAAGCCGGGACAAAGAGTTGCATCGTCACCGTTCTGACCAGCAAGAGTCCTGAGATGTGCAAATATGAATACCAGAGAGAACCAATCGATCAGGTCTTGCAGTTTGTATCCTTAGCCCATGATGCCGGAATGACAGACATCGTATGTAGCCCGAAGGAAGCAGCCGCAATCCGCGCTATGGACTGCTACAGGAATATGGAAGTTAACACTCCCGGAGTCAGACTTCCCGGCTCAAGTAAAGATGATCAGCAACGTGTCATGACTCCATATGATGCCCTCCAGGCCGGCGCCAACCGCCTCGTTATCGGTCGCGACTTAACTCGCGGAGATGGTGATATTATCGAACGCATCAAAAGAAACTACAATCGCATCGTCGAAAATATCGAAACCGGCAAATAACCTCCAAAAACCCGCCTTTTACGGCGGGTTTTTTATCTGAATTGTTCGAAGTATCCCCAAATATAAACGATAAATCCATAAGCAACAATCGCTAAGATAACTAGTGTCATGTTGCTCGCGATACGAAGCATCCTGCGTAAAAGAATCTTTTCTATAATTCCTCACCAATATATACTATATCTTTATTATAGCACATTTTAGAGAAAAAATCAAGTTTAAACAGGGGTTATTCTTTATCTATCTTCGGAAGCTCGGCCGCAAAATCACCAGGGCTGACATCCGAATAAATAATCGAATCTTGCCCCATCTGTGCCTTCGTACGAAGCAAGCTTTCAGCAGGGTTAGATTTTGCAATCGCGACCTGCTTTCTAATTCCAAGCTGATCAAGCTGCGCCGCATAGTGTTCGCGTAATTTCTTCGCCGTTTTTGGGCTAATCTTATCAAGAATGTTAGCGAATTTATTAACAACCGTTAGGGAAGCAGCACCAATTCCGCCCTCTTCATTCATTTTTCGAAGCGTTTGGACTGTCTCTTTTGGCAATCTCGTCCAAAGATATCCAGTCTGTTTACCATAGCCATCCGCATGATCGCTAATCTCCGAAGAATTAGAGAAAAACAGCTCAACATTCGGTAGTTTTACTGCAAACTCCTTATCTTCATCTGGGCCTTCCGATTTCTCTGCAAGATCATACGAAATAACCGGCGCAATACCACCATTTAGAATCTTTGAATTCTTAGGGAATTTATCATGCACCGCCTTAAGAATAGCAGGGGAAAGTGTTGCAAAAATTGCCGTATCGGCTAAACCTCGTTCCTCGAGCATCTTCTTAATATTCTCGAGTAGCTCCTCGGCAGCCTCTTTTGACGCCCCGAGCTCCTTAATCTCAAGAACAACTTTATGGTTCGAGTTATCCTCAAAGTATTGTTGAAAAATATCAAGTCCATCTTCAAGTGAAAGACGCTGGCCATAAGCCTCAACTTCTTCGCTATGGAGTGTATGAATTGGCTTTGAAAAGAAAAACCTCGCACCAGCTCTTGGCGAATGCGAAATCCATGGTTTCCCGTCTTTATCAAAACGAATATCAAGTTCAGGAACCGATGTTCCACTCTGAAGCTCGTGTTCAAGTGCATCACGCGTATTAATCTGTTTGTGATTTACAATCTCATAATCAAGCTGATTCTCGAGTGAACGATCAACACTCGAAAGCGCAGCCTCAAGTTGAGAAATTAGGGCGTCCGCCTGTTCACCCTCCGGAGTCTTAATAGTTTCCGGAGAAGGGAACTCGCCCTCAGAAGTACCCCCCCCATAATCGTCTCATTTTGTGAAGCCAAAAGCGCCTCATCAAGATTCGTCAAAGCAAGCGCAACTTGGCCGAATTGTCGATACAACTTAGCTCTATCAAATAGTTCTTCGACATTTCTTTCGCCTTCTTTTTTATCTGCAGTTTCATTAGACATTTCTTCGACATCGGCCATCGCCTCCGTCCACTCAGTATTATTCTCTTCAGAATTACTACTAAATTCAGCCTTATCCATATATTCATTATATCATGTAATTGCACAATAAAAAAAGAGCAAGCTTTTTGCTTGACTCATTTGGCGGAGGGTGGGAGATTCGAACTCCCGCTCCAGGTTTCCCCAGACTAACGATTTAGCAAACCGTCCCCTTCAGCCACTTGGGTAACCCTCCAATACCAATCATTTTAGCATAAAACAGGGAACTTCGCCACCCTTTATTTACAGACAGGCCTGCCTATACTCATCATTATAAGCATCTCCTAAACTAATATTAGCAGAACTCCATGCACTTCGAGCAGACTCCATCTTCGCCCTTTTTTCCGCCAAAAGATCCGATTGTCTTGTAAGATATTCCGCAGAATGTTTTGTGCCATATTTCGACATCCAATTACTATATGAATCATATGCTGAGTTGTATGCGCTTTGAGCAGACTGATAACTATTATATAATTCATCAAGATTTCCTTTTTCCTTCTTATAAGTATCTACGTCAGGATATTGTTCCCTAAAGTCCGCACATCTTGCATTTTTTGCGTTTCGCTCAGCAGTTTCTTTTTCATCTTGTGCCTTTCTTTCAGATTCCTTTTTATCATACTCCGCAAACCATTCATCCAGTTCTCTATCGTACTGTTCTTTTTCTCTATCATATTCAGCTAATTTCTTTTGTAAATCCCGATCAATCTCAGCCATCTTTTTACGATACTCAATATTGTTTTTTTCTTGGCTACTTGCTTTTTCTTTAAATTCTGAAATCGTCTTTTCTAAACTCCTCTTCTCACTAGCACTAATCACATTAGGGAATTGCTTATAACAAGAAAGTTTTTCTTCATATCTCTTAGCGTGCTTGTCCCAAAATTTTTCATCATCATATGAAATATTTGAACTGTCAATTTTATTAATGCAACTCAGATAATCTTTATATTCTTGTGACGAAACAGACGAAATATTATCTTCAAAATCACTATTACGCTTCTGGATTTTTGAATCTGAAACACAAACAAAAAACACAAATACACTACCTATAATTACCGTAATACCTAATAATGCCAATATAGGAGCTTTTATTGTCTGAATTATAGAATCACACCTTTTTCTTCTGTTAGTCTTTTTCTTATAATTTTCTGAGTTATATCCGCGTTCCTTCATTATTCTTGCAACTTCATCCTCACTGCTTCTTCGTTGCATATGTTCACGTGCTAATATGAGATATTTTTCAGGTACATCCTTAGGTAAATATGTATTTTTATCAGACCTCCAATAAATAGTTTTTCCATCAGAAAAAACTATGCGCTCTGTTCTCACGCCATTTATTATACCCGACTTAGTATTAGTGATCTTTATACCTTCCGACACACTAAAACCTCCATATATTTTCATTATACAACGGATAAAGAATTGTAGCCTAAAACTTGCATATTTTTTATACCATGCTATAATAGATACATAATCTAAATGCGAGATTAAACACTTTTATGAAAAAAATTATCAAAAACATCTCTCAAATCCTCACCGGTGCTGGTGCGGCGATCTGTCTATGGACCGGAAAAGCTATGACAGTTTATGCTGAAGAAGCACCAAAATCTGCTGTCGAACAAGGCGCAGAAGCAGCACGTGCAACTGGTATGCCAGCTGAGTTAATTGGCGATCACGGCGTATTCGGACGCATTACAAACGTTATTCTTCTTATCATTGGTATCGTCTCTGTTATTATGCTTATCTACGGCGGCTTACGTTACATCCTCTCTGGTGGCGACTCAAAGAAAGTTACCGATGCAAAAAATACAATTCTTTATTCAATTATCGGTCTTATCATCTCGCTCCTCGCTTATGCAATCGTTAACTTCGTTCTCACCTCTGTTATCGGTGTAAACTACATCCAAGGCGCATAATCAAGAAAAATCATATCCGTCATTCTTGGCTAAACAGATGGCGGATATTTTTATTTCCGACTTTCTTGCCCCTAAACGCATCAATTCATCCTCTAAAACGCCTCTAGCGGCCCTCATAGACGCCCCTGTAGTCCAAACGTCGTCAACTAGGAGAAAGTGACTCTTCTTATCGAGAATGGCCTTAGCGTTCACTATATAAGCCTCTTTAGCCTGTTCTAAGCGCTTTTTAGCCGTCGATCCTACCTGTACCGCAGAATTTACTCTAGAAAGCGCTGGGCATACCAAAAACCCCGTTCTCGCTGCAAAATCCCGGCAAATTACCCCTATGTGATCAAATCCCCTACTTCTTATATGTTTCGAGACTGTCGGAAGCGGCACTATTATATATTTCTCACCTCTAGAAAAACGCCGTATCACCTCTGTCAGCATTAACCCAAATGCGCGAGATAGACTACGCCTTGAAAAGTATTTATATTCTAAAATTAAATCTCTTAGCAGCCCCTCTCTTATACCGCACGCAAAAATGCTGTGAAAATCCTTGTCAGATCTCTCAAAAAATGGCCTATTAACCTTCATGTTGTTAAAAATACAACACTCACAAAAAGCCGACCCAATTTTACCACATTCCCTGCAATAACAGGGAAAAATCATATCAAGTGCCCACTCTAATGTTGTAATTTTTACACGTTTTTTCATAAAACCTCTTGTGTTTTAAAAATAATTTATCTATAATAAGCATAACAATAGTTAATGTGGAGGAAAGCAAATGGCTCGTTCAAATGACGACGACATGCTTATGGAAGACGAATTAGCTGCTGCATTCTTAGATGACGCTCCTGAAGAGGAACCTAAAAATGCTGCTGTTGAAGAAGTCCCAGCAGATGAAGAAGAGTGGGAAGAACCTGAGGATTTCCCAGGTCAATTAGCCGTAGACGTTTATGAAACCGCAGACAAGCTCGTTGTTAAAGCTCGTACTGCTGGAATCTCAAAAAACGATCTCGAAGTTACCATCAACGATAACATCTTAACCATTTCTGGCGTTCTCTCAGGCGGTGAAGATGAACAAACAACTCGTTGGCACATCCAAGAGTGTTATTGGGGTGAGTTCTCACGCACAATCGCTCTTCCAGTACAAGTTCGTGAAGAAGGCGTAAAAGCAGAACTTAAAGATGGTGTCCTCACAATCTCCTTCGAAAAGGAAAAGGTTGAAGCACCTGTCGTAATCAACGTCGAATAATTTCACCTAGAAACAAAAGCTCCTCGAAAGAGGAGTTTTTTGATACCTTTTATCACTTCTAGTATAAAAAAGTTCCCTCGCGTTTGCAAGGGAACTATGTGTTTATTTAAGCCTCAATGACGTAGGTTATCGAAGCGCCTTCTTTGCTGGCATCTGACTTAAAGAAGTTTCCTAGAACAAAGTTTACAATCGCATATGCAAGAATTGAAATCACAAGACCAATAATACCGTAGAGAATTGTATCCTTAGCCTTATTAACCTTATTAGAATCACCTGTAGAAAGTGTATATTGAACACCACCAAGAATAACAACAATTACTGCAACAATTCCGAGCAAACCAATAATAACATTAATAATTTGCTGAATTGTTGGCATAAGGCTATCATCGTCCTCAATATTACATTCTGCAAGTGAATTTTTATATTCTTTTCCAGCTTTTACTGTATTTTCTGGACAAACTTTACCTTCAGCCATAACTGGCGAAACGATAAAAAGGCTTGAAACTGCAATCAATGCTGCTGCCAAGATACCTTTAATTTTCATGTAAACTCCTTATATATTCTTTTTATATTGTACCATATTATCTAAAAAATGCCACAAAAAGAGCCCCTTTCGGGGCTCCCCTGAATTATTTGCCTGAAATTGAAGTAAGGACAAAGTTTACGATTGCAAATGCAAGAAGTGCAATAACAAGGCCAATGATACCATACATGATGGTGTCTTTAGCTTTCTTAACCTTACCAGGTTCACCTGCAGATGTTGTGTACTGAACACCACCGAGGATGATAACAACAACAGCTACGAAACCGATAACACCAATGATGACATTGATGATTGTTGAAAGAGTGGTCATAAGATCATCTTTATTGCCGTCACCCTTGATACCTTTACAGTTTTCAAGATTTTCTGCTTTTGAGCCATCTGGACAACGAACTTGAACAGCTGAAGCTGCGCAAGCGTTAAGACCTGCTGCGACTACAGATGCACCACCAGCTGCAAATGTTTTAATTTTATTAGAAATCTTCATTTCTTAAGTTTCCTTTATTTACCTTATTTATTATTATATCATATCATTCTCAAGACGCAAGAGACTATTTACCTATTGCGCCAGAGACAAATAGTACAGCTGCACCCGCAATGGTTGCTACGATAAGAGCAATCACAGCATAGAAAACCATATCTTTTGCCTTCTTGATCTGTGCTGGGTCGCCTTGCGCAGTCATAAACCTTTGCCCAGCAAAGACGATAACAAACACCGCAACAATTCCAATTACTGCAATCGCAGTATTTATAATGCTCTGAATGTGCCCCTGGATAATATCATTTGACTCAATGTTGCAACCTGCAACTTCCTTCTGATAGTCATCTAGGTTAGTATCATTACAAATCTTATTACACTCTGCACTTGATACGCCGCCTGCACATTGGCCAGCCGCCATAGCTGGGGTAGCGACAAAAAGGGCTGAAAGGGAAACGACCAAGGCTAAAATAATATTTTTTATCTTCTTCATTTTCTCTCCTTACACTGCTGCTCCCGCAACAAAGTTAGTTATCGCTGCCGCAAGAAGCACAACCACAAGACCAACCACCGCAAAAGCGATTGTTTGACTAGCCTGCTTATATTTTGCCGGATCGCCCTGAGACGTAACATAAATCACCGCCGCATAGATGATAAAACCAACTGCAATTAATCCAGTAATTGCATACACCCAGTTCAAAATCGAAACTACATCGATATCTGTATTTCTAGGGATATTATCAGCTGCACCCTGCATAGCGTCTACCATTGGGTTTCCAGTTTGACCTAAAACAGTAAATACACTCATATTTCTCCTTACTTTGCTGCGTTTCCGAGCACCCCAATAATCGTATTAACAATAACGGTTGCAAGCAGCGCAATTATTAAACCTATCAAGGCGTTTGTTATGATCGTTTTTGCTTCTTTTGTCTTGCCAGGGTCACCTGTCGACATTATATACTTATACCCACCGAAAATCACAAAGATAATCGCCGCGTATCCAACCACAAGAGCAAGATCCGCAGAGACATTTAAAATGATACGCCAAACATAGCTCGGCAACTCCCCCTCTTTTGGCTTACGAACAGTACAGGTTTCTTGCGCAAATGCATCTGTTGCAATTTTTTCCTCTTCAAGCAAGCCACTATACCATGGGCGAAGACCGAGAATCGTCTTTTCGCAGTCCAAAGCACTCGCATTAGCAGGGAAGGTCACAGTCGTCACCATTCCACACATAAATATCGCAATAATAAATGAAAGAATCTTTTTCATACCTTAATAATACCATATTTCGCCCTATAAATGAATTTTTTGCCCATTTTCTTGCATAAAAGTATATTAGAACATATAATATAGTGGTGTTTTAAGTGTTTTCACTATTAAAACTCTTGACTAAACCGCTTATGTGTGGTATAATAAAAACAAGCTAATTGAGAGCTTATATTTATATGAAAATATTCGAAAAGATCAAAAGGGCATTAATCTTTCCATTGGTTGGAATCATTTTTGCAACTTCAGCTCTCACTAATTCCACCCCTGTTTACGCACAACCAGCAGAAACCGAAACCGTAGTTGTTTCGGAGACTCCTGTTGAAACTAATGAATCTACCGTTACTACTGCTGAAACACCAGCAGAAGAAACTACCGAAAATACCGAAGAAACTACCGAAACAGAGGCCGAAGGCAGTGAAACTGTTGAAAATGCTACCTGTTACTCACAGGTGGGTGGTCTTGGCTGGCTCATTTGTCCTGTCGCAGCTTTCTTAGCCCGCGCAATTGACACAATTTACGGCCTCATCGAAGATTTCATGATTCTAGAACCAATCTCTATGGAGAATGGCTCCCCTGTATTTACCATCTGGATTTACGCCCGTAATATCACAAACATCGTCTTTATACTCTTCCTCATGGTAATTATCTATTCCCAAATTACCGGCTTCGGCATCTCTAATTACGGAATCAAAAAGACTCTTCCACGTCTTATTATTACTGCAATTCTTGTTAACCTCTCCTATATTATCTGTGTCCTCGCTGTAGACCTCAGTAACATCATTGGTCACAGCCTCCACGACTTCCTCGTATCTGTTGCAGATACCGCCGCATCTTCTGGTGTCTTCGGCGAAAGCTTCGACGTAAGCTTCTATGAAATCTTTACCACCATCGCAGCTGGTGGTGCAATCGGTGCTCTCGCGATCGGTCTATCAGGTGGTCCACTTGGCCTCCTCCTTGCTATTCTCCCAGTAATTTTCGGCGGTATTGTCTCTGTTATTATCGGTCTCGTCACCATCTCCCTCCGTCAAGCAGTGATTATTCTCCTCGTAGCAATCGCTCCACTTGCATTCGTAGCATATCTTCTCCCAAACACCGAAAAATGGTTTAAAAAATGGACCAACACTTTCTCACAGATGCTCTTCTTCTATCCTATGTTCAGTCTTCTCTTTGGTGCATCAAGAATTGCATCTGGAATTTTCATGGGTAGCGCAAATAGTATGCTCGGAGTTATCCTTGGCCTCGCAGTTCAGGTTCTTCCTCTTATCTTCGCTCTTAGCCTCATGAAGATGGCCGGTACCGTTCTTGGTGGCGTATCTAATGCACTCGGCAAGCTTGGCAACAAAGCAACCGCTGGCGTCAGCAAAGCTGTCGACCCATACAAGAACCTCGCCCGCACACAACATCTTGCAAAAGGCATGCGCGAACCATTTAACCCACTTTCAGGCGCATCATGGCGTGCTGCCTATCACAAGAACCTACAAAACCTCAAATTCCGCCAAGATCAGGCCGACAAGACTGTTGCTGGTCTAGCCGCTGAAAATCTCAATGCTCTTCGTAGAAACGAACGCATTATTGGCTATGACAAAAATAACCAGCCAATCTATACTCAACGCCCATATCGTCGTTCAAATAAATATATGAACGCCGAAGCTGAAGCAAACGAAATCGAATTAAGAGGCCAGGCTGACAGCCTAAAGACTCAAAATGCAATCAGCCGCCTCGACGAATATCAGAAAGAACATGGTATTCGTTACGGTAGAGCAATCAACAATGCTTCTCGCATGGGTGATCATTATAATGCACTCAGAACCCAATTAACCGCTAAGGCAAGAAATGACGAAGCAGATGAACGCTTCTACAACGAAACTGTCATGAAAGCCGCAGAACGTGACCTTGATGGCAATCTTAAGAACAAAGATCTCTACGAGAAATATGTCATTGGCGCTCTCGGCGGTGATGGCTACAAGATTAACCAAACCACTCCAGAAGGCCGTCGCCTTGCTGAGCAAGCAGCTGTTAACGTTATCGGCGATGCTTATAGCCGTGAAGAAAGCCTCCGCGCTTCAAACGTCAAACGCTTCGAAGCTTACATGGATAAACAGGTCACAAAAGAAGTCCTTCGCCAATATGAAGCAATGATTAAATATGACAACATCGATGGTATTATTGCTTCCCACGAAATTCTCGCAAAACGCGGTGATTACGATAAAATTGCTGACCACATGACTAAGTACATGAACAGTGGCAAGATTAAGCTCGGCGAAGACGCTTCAAGCCGCCTCGCAATGAACTTCCTCTCTATGAAAGACTCCGCACCTGCACTTGCTCGTATTGGTAAATTCATCAATATGGAAACTTGGGCATACACTGACGGAAAACGTCAAACCCAGGAAGTCACCATGGAGCAATACCTTACCGGTAGAGTTGAAGGCGATATTGATAGCGAAGGAAATCCTTATAGAACTAAGATTAACCTTGCATCCGGCTTAAAGGGTACAAGACTTAACGGTATCGACCGTACTGCATATGCCGCGCTTGACGCAATTACTAGACAGATTAATGAAGCAGATTATACATACGAAGAAGCTGTCGAAGCACGTATGGCTATCGAAAGAGAAATGCTTCCACAGGAAGTCACCGCTCTTCCAACCTTTGCATCAGGTTCTGAACAAATCCTCTCAATGGTTGGCCACATCACTGGTATGAAGTACAATTCAAAGACCGGAGTATGGGAAGATGGCATTGCAAAACGTAGTGATTTGACCGACTTCCAGAAGAAGGTTGAGTACGACGTCTCTGGACGAGTTCTTACAGACTACCTTAAAGCACTTACGGCTCGCGACCTCATTTCAATGAAGTCTGATACTTGGGCCGGTATCGTAGCTCGTGTCGAACGCGATGAAGTAGAAGCATATAATAGAACTTCAGAACAAAAAATTGATCTCACAACCAAGACTACAGATGGTAAGAATATGGCACACGAGCTCGCAAAGAAGAAGCTCCAAGAACTTCTCAAGACTCGTATCGAAAAGGTTGCATCTTCACGCAACACAAACGCAGATATGATGAAAGAGAAAGTATTCGACGATCTCGACATCGAAAAGAAGAGAGCCGAACTCCACGAGAAACAGATGGAAGAAGATCAAAGCATCCGCGATTCTATCAAGGACAAAAAGAACGAATAAGGCTTCTTCAAATAACCCTAAAAATAACCCCTACTTTGGGGGTTATTTTTATATCATTTTTATCCCGCTCATGGTATAATATAAACATCTATGGCTCAATATAAGGTCCCTCAGGATGTTGAGGCAGAAGATAAGCTCCTCGGACCGTTTACTTTCCGTCAGTTTATCTATCTCCTTATTGCAGCGGCCGGAATTGCTGGGGCGTGGGGACTTTTTCAATTGTTTCCACTCTTAGCGTTAATTCCGCTTCCTTTTGTGATCTTTTTTGGAATCCTTGCACTTCCAATTAAAAAGGACCAGCCAATGGAAACCTATATCGCTGCAATCGTCAGCTTTTATTTGAAGCCAAACCGCCGCATCTGGACCGCCGGTCAAAGAGAATCAACTATTAAAATTATCGCACCAAAGAAAGTTGAAAAATCACGCGTGCGCAATATTACCGAAGACGAAGCCTCACATCGTCTCTCATTCCTAGCATCTATCGTTGATACTGAAGGTTATGCAATTCGTGGCGACTCTGTCATGAAAGAAGAATACGCCGCCGAAGCAAATACGATAGAAGACGTTCTTGCTGCAGACAATCCAGTCATCGACCGCATTATTGAACAGGAGCAAACAACCAGAAAACAAGAACTTGTCTCCCAAATGCGCACTGCCCTAAATCGTACCGAAGCATTATCAGCACCAGCTCAACCACTTCAACCAAACCAACAAGCTGCAATGGTAAACCAACAATTCCAGAACCTCGCAAACAACACTTCATTCAGTGTTCAAACGATTGCCCAACAAGCTAACCGTATTCAACAGTCTGTCCCAGCTCCAGCACCTGCTCCAATGCCAGCTCCTACTCCTGCCGTAACTCCCGTTCCACCAGTTTCAATGTCAATGCCACTCCCAGCTGCTCCAGCTACAGCAACCGCCCCTCAGTTCACACCAATGTCAGTCCCACTCCCACACGAAACTGGACCTGGTCACATGTACCAACCAATCCAAACTCCAGAAGAACCTAAAACACCAGATCGACCAGATCTATACGGACCACCAACTGCAATATTTAGTTCATAGAAAAGATTAAGGAGAGAATAGATGAATCCACAACAACTACAGCAACAAATACCACAAGCACCGCAAGGTGTTGCGATGGCTATTCCTGAAGCCCCAACCGGGCAGGAACAATCCATCCCAGACAGCAACACCGCCACACAAACCACCCTTTTAATTTCCGAGCTTCGTGACGGTCTTGTAATTATGAAGGACGGTTCATTCCGTGCCGTCGTCGCATGCAAATCAATCAACTTTGATCTTATGTCTGAAGCAGAACGTGAAAACGTCGAGTACGCATATCAAGGATTCATCAACTCGCTCGATTTCACAACTCAGATTATGATTCGTTCACAACGTGTCGACATCGGACCATACCTTGAACGTCTCTCCGATATTCGCCGCAATACCGACAACATGCTCCTTGGTGTACTCATGGATGACTATATTAACTTCATCGACATCCTCTCCCAAGAAGCAAATATTATGGATAAATCATTCTTCATCATCATTCCATATTACACTTCAAAAGATGCCGAAAAAGCTTCTTCACAAGTAAAGGGAATCTTCTCTGGAATCTTCGGTTCAAAAGAACCACAAATCACAAAGATCGACCGCGCAACTTACGATAAAGCAGTGTCCGAAATTAACAACCGCGTTGAAGCGGTCATCTCCGGCCTCTTCAAAATGGGTATTCATTCTGTCCGACTAAACACCAAAGAACTCTCCGAACTCTTCTATAACTTCAACAACCCAGACACCGCAGTTCGTGAACCATTCATTGACTTTAATAAGATGGCAACCACATATGTAAAAAAGGGTGAAAGACCTCAGGGAGGACAACAATAATGGCTAAGAAACGAAAACTCACCGCAGCTGAGCTTGCCGCACAAGCTCAATCTATGGAAGACGCAGAAATTCAGCGCGCCTTTGAGCAAGGTATCACAACCCTCCGTGATCTTATTTCGCCATCATCAATCGAAATTCACTCAAATTATTTCCGTCTCGGTACAAAATATGGCCGTACAATGTATATCTACGGCTATCCACGTACCCTTTATACCGGTTGGCTTTCACCGCTCATCAATATTGATGAAGTGCTTGATATCTCAATGTATATTTATCCAGTCGATACTGCAATCGTTATGAAAAACCTCCGTAAAAAGGTTACTCAGCTCGAAGCTGACATCTCATTAAATGCTGAAAAAGGCCGCATTAGAAATCCAGAAACCGACGCAGCAATCCAGGATGCCGAAGAGCTCCGCGATGCACTCCAGGTTGGCCAGGAAAAATTCTTCCGCTTTGGTCTTTATGTCACACTCTGGGCAGATTCATTAGATGAATTAAATTTCGTACAACATAAAATTGAAACTATTTTTGGCCAACAAATGGTCTTCTCAAAGATTGCAACCTCCCAACAAGAGCAGGGAATGAATTCAACCATGCCAATGTGTACTGACCAAATTCAAGTTCGTCGCAACATGAATACTGGCGCAATTTCAACCTCCTTCCCATTCACATCGGCCGATCTCACTCAAGAACGCGGTATTCTTTACGGTATCAACATGCACAATAACGGTCTTGTTATCTTCGACCGCTTCACACTTGAAAATGCTAACATGGTCGTCTTCGCTAAATCTGGTGCAGGTAAATCTTTCACTGTTAAACTCGAGGCTTTACGCAGTATGATGCTCGGCGCCGAAATTCTCATTATCGACCCAGAAAACGAGTACCAACGTCTTTGCGACGCCGTTGGTGGTTCATATGTCCGCCTATCCCTCAACTCCGACGTTCGTATTAATCCATTCGATCTTCCAAAAGTAGTTGATTCCGAAGATGCTTCAGACGCACTACGCGCAAACCTTGTCACCCTTCATGGCCTTTTCCGTCTCATGCTTGGTGGTGTTCAAATTACCGCAACCGGCCAAACCATTCCTGCCCTTTCACCAAATGAAGAAGCCGATCTCGACCAAGCCCTCATTGACACATATGCACGTGCCGGAATTACTTCTGACCCACTAACACACCAGTCAACACCTCCAACCATCATCAATCTTTACGACACCTTACTCCACATGGGCGGTACTGGTCCGCAACTTGCACAACGTCTCAGGAAATATACAACTGGTACTTTTGCAGGCATCTTCAGTCAACAATCGAACATCAATATCAACAATCAAATGGTTGTCTTCAATATTCGTGACCTCGAAGATGAACTTCGTCCAGTTGCAATGTATATTGTCCTTTCGCACATTTGGAACGTTGTCCGTGCCGATCAAAGAAAACGCCTACTCATCGTTGATGAGGCATGGCAACTCATGAAATACGATGATTCTGCAAACTTCCTATTTAGTCTTGCAAAACGCGCACGTAAATATTATCTTGGTCTAACCACGATTACTCAAGACGTTGAAGATTTCATGTCAAGTAAAATGGGTCGTGCAATTGTTGCAAACTCATCACTCCAACTACTATTAAAACAATCTGCAGCTGCAGTCGACGTTCTTTCAGACGTCTTCAAACTTACAGAAGAAGAGAAGAAACGCCTCTCAACCTTCCCAGTCGGTCAAGGTCTATTCTTCGCAGGACAAAACCACGTTCACATTTCAGTTATTGCTTCTGAAACTGAAGAAGGCCTCATTACTACAAACCCTGCTGCAAAACCTAATGTTCAATAATAAAAAATAAGGTCTGTAAGGACCTTATTTTTTATCTACTTTTATTTATAGCATCCCCATGTATAACCATTTGAAAAATCGGTATAATCAGCATGAGAACCCGGCCAGTTTCTTTTACAATAATATTTATCCAAATTAACACCCTTATAAATAACCCCATTAGCGCCACGAAAACGACACTTCCAAGACATAACATCACGAGGAGGTATAAGCTCAACATCGCTCCAACCATATTGCCTATAGCAAGCAGATGAAACACTAATATCACCCAATCTAGCGCCTGAAACAGCATGTACTTCCGCCGGAAACTAGAACGTACTTCCCGTAGCAAACATAACTCCAGCTAAGGCTAAATTTTTAACATTAATGCGTCTGAGCATAAATCTCCTCTCAAAGATTATTGTTATTTAATTTTAAAATATCACTATATAACTAGTTGTCAATATTTGATATAATGTGGTTATGGCTATACCACTAATAAAAGCGGAATCTCTAACCAAAAATTTTGGTAAAAACGGTCAATATCATGTTATCAAAAATGTTAATTTAACTATTAATAAAGGTGATTTTGTTGTTATAACTGGTAAAAGTGGCAGTGGAAAAAGCACCCTACTTCATCTTCTTAGCGGTCTCGAAACCCCATCATCGGGATCTATTTACTATTTAGAAAAAGACATTTCAAAACTTTCAGACAATGAAAGATCTTCTTTCAGAAATAAAACGATTGGTTTTATATTCCAATCATACAATCTACAACCATTCTTAACCGTTCATGATAATATTTCTGTCCCAGCCATCTTCCAAGGAAAGAAAACTAACGAAATTAACAAAGACATCTCTAAACTACTACACGCTCTAGATTTATCCGGCAAAGAATCATTCTATCCATCAGAATTATCTGGAGGGCAATGCCAACGCGTAGCAATAGCACGCGCTCTCATCAATAATCCATCTGTCATTTTTGCAGATGAACCTACGGGAAATCTAGATACCGCAAACACAAAACAAATTATCGATTTACTCAAACAAATTAATAAAGATTTATGCGTAACTATTATATTAGTAACACACGAAGAGGAAATTGCTAAATTAGCAACAAAACACTTAATAGTCCATGACGGAGAAATTACACAATGATATCACTCCTTAATGCTTTAAAAATTAGCCGCAATAAGCTTCACCATAAGAAGGTGTTAATATATATTGCAATCATTATTTCCACTATCTCAGTTAGTGGTTTAATCTTTATTACGACAATATCAAATGGCTTTTTAAATAGTATAAAAGAATATATTAAGCAGTCTCTAAATAATGAATATTTAGTCAAAATAACACCAAACATACCTTCCGAAATATCATGGCTTCCTAGATATGAACTCACAGAAAAACAAGTAAAAGATATCCAGACTTTTGAAAAGAACAAAGCTGGTGAATCGATCCTCATTTCCGATAAAAATGATACCGAGAAAACAAAGACGGGATATATTGTAAATTATGATTCACCTCTTTATCACGATTTCATAGATTACCAAAAAACAAATTATATAAAAACAGCCAAAAATACATTCTCAGCACTCAAAGAAGAAAAAGATAATTTATCAATAGCTAACATGTATAATTATTTTTCGTCTAATTTTAATGAAAAAACACTTCATTTTATAGGCGAAGATAAAAACAAAGAAAATCTTCTTGAAGTCAAAAACGACAATAATTATATCTATGGTTCATATGATCACGACATAAGAAAATCAAATTATACTTTCATAGAAGACAAAATTGTATCTACTTTCATTTCAGAAGATATTAAACGTGAAAGCGATGCAATACCCGTTTTAACTACAAGAGAAGAAAGCAGTCTACTCTTTAATACGGACGACATTCTCGGCAAAAGTTATTATGCATGCTATCGCAAAGACATCACCGACATAAAAGAATGTGAAAATAAAAATATTCTAAAATTTCAAATCATTGGCATAATCCCATTGCAAACTCAGTCAAATAATTCTGCATCAAATTTTGATGAATTGTTTAACGATATCATTAACGCAAAACTATATTCTGGCGCACTCATTCCTATCAACATGTTTAAAGAAAGCGAGAGCTTTAATAAATACGGAGACATTTTCTATACAAAAAATATCAATAATGACATCTTCTTAAAAAACGAAGTCACCACACACATCATCTCATTTAAGAGTATCGACGATGCAAAAGATTTTCTAAACAATAAATCATGCAAAATTTATAGTGATAATTGTGAAAAAAATTGGTATTCAGAAGTTTTTGGACTAAATTTCTTACTTATATCAGACATTTCTTCTAAGGCTTCATCATTCACCTTATTAATTTCCATAATCGCAGCAATAATAGTCTGTTTGATGATATTCTTAGCAACTATAAAAATGATTATGGAAAGCAAAAAAGAGTCTGCAATTTTTAGAGCTATTGGCGCAAAAAAGAAAGATATCCTAATAATCTACCTTTCTTACATCTTTATTATCACATCAAGAGTTGTAATACTCAGTATAATCATTTCACTTACCGCATTATTAATAACTAATAATGTAGTGTCAAATAATATAACCACCTCATTAATTGAATCTGGCTTTAATAATTATTCATTTTCACTAATGGCATTTAGTCCATCAATAATTCTATATATCATTATCGGAGTCTATATTATTAGTCTATTTGCAACAATCCCAGTATCAGTCATTAATATTCAACAAAATATTATAGCCAACATCAAAGACGAATAAATATATTTTATATCTTGTTATGCTTGGTTTTACCACTGAAAAATGGTATAATAAATCCATAAAAGGTCTCTTATTTTATGGCAAATACCGCGTATTTTGAAAAAGACAGTATCACTCCTGATTTTTTGCGCTCTCTTGAAAAAAATGCCGAAAATAACACTTATAAAAAAGTAAAAACCGTCGCAACATCCGATATTGAAGCTACTCGCCATAATGAAGCGGAGAGTACTGGTTTTATATATGCAGGCCATGGCAGAACTCTCGAGGAAGTCTTTAAGAAAAACCAAAAGGCTAATCGCCTAAAAAATCTAAAAAAGCATGCCCCTGCATATTCTATTGTTGGTCTAATTCTTGCAGTAGTCATCTTCATGTTCACAATGGTTGGAAACCTTGGTAACCAAATTGAGACTCTCATCACTCGCGCAACCGACACTATGTTCGGTTCATATTCCGAAAACTCAATCCGCGTAACCGAAGAACTTCTCGCCGGACAACGTGGCTCTTTCCCAGATTATTTCGAAAAACGCTTAAACGGCCAAGGGATTACCGTATCTGGCTCAGCTGAGGCCGGGTATACGCTTAATTGGTCCGGGATTACTATTACATCTGGAACTTTCCGCGACGTTTATTCAAACGATGTAAACTTCCGTGAAGCCTTTACAAAAGCAAAGCGCGGTCGCACAAGCAATTTCTACGATATTAGTGCTGGTTTTGCCTTCACCCGACTCGGCATTTCAAGAAATCTATATCGAAAATACCAACAAACCGGCGACCCCGATGCAGATCGCACAGCATATCGAAAAACCGAATCCGATCTTTTTGACAATTCAACTCGAAGTTCCATCAACACTGTCACCGACCAACAAAAAATGGAGAATGGGGAACCAGTCACTGACGACAATGGCAACCCTGTTATGGAACGCTTAAAAACTGGCGATGACATTAATAATACTCAAGGCGGAAACTCTCGCGTCCGCGCAAAAGGCTATCTTACTGATGTCGCCGGTCGCGTTACTGATGCAACAAACATTGCTTGCGCAGCACTAAAAGTCGCAAACATGGTATCCGTTTCGATCGCTGCTGCAGAAATTTACCAAGCAATCAACTATTTTCTTTCAAACGCTGAAAACTTTAGCAAAACAAAAGCTGGAGATGGGAATAACGCGGCCCAAAGTTATCTTCTTAATTTCTTAAACGAGCCAACAACGACGACTTATGTTGATGTCGAGACTGGCGAAGAAAAAGAAATAACTGGCGCACCAATCGAAGCGGAAGGCTTTAGCAATGTCCTTGCTGGGACAACTCCAAATCTCAGCCAAACAAAAAACTATGCAGTTGAATCTGCCTTTATCTCTTCAGGATTTGCAATCGGACTTACTGCTACTAGCCACCATGTCTGTGGTGGGCTTCGTGCAGTCGGTGCAGTAGCATCAATCGCTATTGGATTGTTCGGCGGCGGTATCGTATCTTCAATTGTATCTCTAGCAAAAAGTACAGCAATAAACTTTGCACTTCAGCAAAGCATAGCAGGTCTTCTTAGTGTCTTAATCCCAAAAATCGCTTCAGCACTTTTTGAAAATACCGCTGACTCACTAGCAGGTATTCCAGCCGGAGAAGTTTTTGTCAAAGGTGCAGCTCTAAGTAATAAAAAAGTTGCAAGAAGTTCATCAGGACAAATGCTTGCAAGCAAAGAAGCTGCGACTGCCTATGCACATGAAATGCGCATCGCAAATGCACGTGAATCAGAATTAGGACGAAAAAACAAAAGTCCATTTGACGTATCTTCGCCAGACACCTTCCTCGGCAATATTGTGACAAAATTTGGTACTGTCATGGCATCAAATTCACTAGTTCGTTCTATTTCTACAGTCAGCAGTCTTGCCGGAAATGCCATCGCATCAATTCTTGGCTCAACTGCAAGCAAAACTTTTGCCAATAGCATCACAGACCCTGAATTTACGGTTGATTATGAATTAGCAGGAACCGATTACTCAGCAGTCTTTGCCGATGACAATACCTGCCAATACCTCACCGATATTGGCGCAACTTGCGGTATGTATGGCGAAGAAGTCACTGCAACCGACCCTGAAGTTATGAAAATCAATACATCTGATCCAAAGTATCAAAGTATCCTCGAAAATAATGTCAAAAAACTTGATGACGGAACATATGAAGTTATTCCAAACTCCTTCCTTGCAAACAAAATTATGTACTGTGACGAGCGTGACTCCCCATTCGGCATCTACGATAGCAACATCGCAAACGCTTTTGAAACCAGCCTCGGTTTTGCTGATAATATCCCAATTCTAAATGACGTTATTGACCTTGTTAATGCGATTGAAGACATGGATCCTGAAACAGAGGGATGGGCACGCGGTTCATTCTGTGTTATGAATAAAGAAACCAATCCACATTATGAAGAGTTAATATACCTCCAACATTTTACAGAAGACCAACGTATTGCCGTTCAAATGGAACTCGATGAAACCAGAAAAGAAGATGGCACGATTAAAAACCCAACCATCGCATACAAGGAAGCTTGGTACGAAAAGAATCCAATCGATACTTCTGAGGCAGGCCTCCTCGCTCGCTACACTGGCACCACAAAAACTGACGCCGAAGGTCTAATCGCACTTATTGATTATTATGATTATCTCGCAAATTACGAACCTCCAGTCGAAGAAAAGGAAGGCTATCTTCCAACCTTCAAAGAATCAGCCTTCAATAGCTTCGTAGCAAACATCATAAACCCAATTATATATGACGACCTAAGGACAAGGAGTTTTGTTGCATGAAAACTCGTATTACAAAAATTTTATCCTTCATTCTTTCACTATTTATTTTCACCTCAAATTTTGTAGTTCCTGTTTTTGCATTATCAGAAAGCGTCTGGGATATGTATGACACAAACTATATATACTATTACAACCCAGACGGAGAAAACTGTACCGTAAGCTCTGGCCCAATTTTATCTGGCGACAATAAACTCTATAATGGCGACGAAATTTTATCTAGTGCAACTCTACAAAAAATTGCAAATAATCAACCTTTCTATGAGAAAGCCGCAAATAAGTATGGTATCCCTTGGCAACTTATTGCAGCATTACACTTCCGTGAATCTAGCCTTTCTCGTTACAATCCTGGGAACGGCCAAGGCGCTTACCAACTCTACTCGTACACTGCAGGCGGCACAAATTCAAACGCTTTTAAACCCTCAAGCTCACTTTCAGACGAAGAGTTCCAACGTCAAACCGATATTGTTGCTGGACTTATAAAAAATAATTACAGCTCTGGGCTAAATCTAAACACCGACGATGGTGTGAAGACTTTCTTCTTCCGTTATAACGGAGTTGCTAGTTCATATATTTCTCAAGCACGTGATCTTGGATATTCAGAAACTGAAGCCCGCCGCGGTGAAGGTTCACCATATGTTATGAATCTCGCCGACATAAATCGCGATAGCCGCCAGAATAAAAATTGGAGACAAATTACTACTGATGGCGGAAAAATGGATCAACCTGCAAATCTTAGACCAGGTGCATTTATTATTTATGCAATGCTTGGTGGCAGTACTGGTTTCGCAACCTGTAATGACGGTCACATCCCTGGTTCCGGCAATGGCAACCTAAACCAAACTGCAATCGATCTCGCATGGCCAGATCGTGGTCATTTTCTAACACCTCGCGATTCATATAAAAAAGCTCTTGCCGATGTCGGCCTCTCGAACCACGGTGACCGCTACGCGCGCATTGGTGCATCCTGTGATGCATTCGTCGCAACCGTATACCGTTATTCTGGCGTCGACCCAAACTTTGTCTGCTGTGGTATTGCACATCACGGAGCTACCTGGAACTATGTCACAAATTCCGGAAAATTTGTCGAAGTTCCAAACCGTGCTGGCTCACTTAAACCAGGAGACATTCGCCTTTCTAACGGACATATCGAAATGTATGTCGAAGTAAATGGTGTCGGCAAAATTGCTAGCGCCTCGTATGGCGAGAGAACTGGTGATATTGGACCATTCTATGATAATTCTGACACTTTTAAAGCCTATAGGTGGAGAGGAAATTAATGAAAAAAGAAAACTTATTTAGGTTTGATTCAAATACTAAACAGAAAAAATTTGTAAAATACTCTCTCATTTTTCTTATCGCAGTTTTTATCGGAATTTTCATTTATTCAACCGCCAGCCTTATCATAAATGCCGATAAAACCGCAACTATTGAAGTTCTTGTTGCACCAAGCGATTCCACTCTCACAATCGATGGACGCAACTTCCCAACAAAAACAACTATCCGCATCAAACCAGGAACCTATTCCGTAAAAATCGAGAAAGACGGGTTTATTAGCTATAATAACTCCATCACCGCCGAAGACAAAAGAACCGTCTATCTTTATGAATATCTAAATGAAGAAGATGAAAATGGCACTTTTTACCAAAACAACGAAGAAGAAAATCAGAGAACTCAACAAATTTACGATAAAAAAGCTGATCTTTTCCATGAAGAATATACTGGCACTGATAACATTTGGAATATCACTCCATATGACAATTACAACCAAGGTTATAGGATTTTTGCAGAAAAAGATGACAACAAGAAGATTCTCGTAAATATCTATCTTTATACTTGCTCAGATTCAAAGATTGAAGACCTAAAAACAAAAGCTCTTAATTATCTCAAAGAAAATAATATTAACCCAGAAAATTACGCCATAGAATATTCATCTTGCTTATGATAAAATATAAGTAGTATGAAGGTCAAAAACAGTCTAAAAACTCTTTTTTCGCTTGCCCTAGCGACCATACTTTTATCTAACACGTTTTTTACAATCCCAGCCTTCGCAAAGGTTTCACTTCCAACTGGCCGCGAAACAGAATTTACTGAAAATGACATTCTTTTCTATAACCCAGATGCCAGCCCACTACAAAGCCGCTGTCGTAGAACGGGAACAGGAAATTGTAATTTTATAGGTAATTCATATGCGGAAAGAATGTGGTCTGGACTACGCAATTATGGCTTCTCTCCAGAACAAGCCGCTGGCCTTATGGGTAACTTCCTCCATGAAGGTTCAACCCCAGTAAGACAAGAAGCTGCATATAATACAGCTCGTAGCCAGGGCTGTAAAACTCAAGAAGGGAAAGAATATACAATTTGGCTCGATCATGCCACACAAGGCCCAGCTCACCACGCTGAATGTATGTGGAGGATTATGAATAGCGGCAATACTTATAGACCGGGAACAGAAGTTGCTGGTATTGGCATTGGTTTTGCACAGTGGACGTCACATGGTAAACGTGTAGGGTATCTCTCTCGTATGTCAGAAGCTGGTTATATTGATTACTTCGATGGTGATGCCTATAAAAAATGGGGTAGCATCGGAAGTGATGATGAATTTAGACAACTCGTTATCAGCACAACTGGCTCGGATGACGATTGGAAAAGCATTTGGTGTGTTGCTCTTGGATATATTTACGATGAATTTAGCACAAAACCTAGTTTTCTAGCTCAACTAACCCCAGAAGATGTTGCGGGTTGGGTTGCTGCTAATTATGAAAAATGCAGCACTTGTTCCGTTTTTAACACCGGATGGGTAAATCGTCGTGCTTCCGCAACAAACATTTATCTACGCTATTTAGCCGGCGATTTTAATGAAGCAGAAAGCCATATTGGCGAAGATAATATGAATAATCCAAGCCAAACCAACGCATCATTCTCGCGCAAAAATGAAACCGGCATCAATATTACACTTATCGGAGATTCTGTTGCTGAGAGTGCAAAATCAGAAATCCAGGCTCTTTATCCAGAAATCACCGACTTCGACACTGCAGCTGGCCGTACATTTGATGATGGTGTATCATTAGCGTCAAATAAAACACTTAAAGAAATAATTGTCTTTGCACTTGGATCAAATAATGAGTTTATTAGTGAAGATAAAGCAAATGAGCTACTAAGCCTCGCAAATGATAAAATCCTCGTCTTTATTACAAATTATTCGCACGGAAATAAAGATTTTACAGCAAACAACGCTCTCTTAAAAACCATTGCAGCTTCTCATGCAAACGTAATCCTTGCTGACTGGGCAGCATCTGTATCAACAGACCCAGACAAATATATTCGCGTTGATTCCAATGGAACTGATTTTATTCCTACTTCAGGTGACGGAGCAAAGAAATATGCTGCCGTCCTTCAAGAAGCAATTTCAAACGGTGGCACAAAAGCTTCAAACCTTCTTGATTGTGGTTATGACGGTGGCTCTGGATATATCGTAGATGGCGGCTTTAGTACCGTAGAAGAAGCTGATGCTGCTATTATGGCACCATATCGCGCCATTACTCCACGCGACTTTGGTACATCTACAGAAGGTGATAAGATTCTTAAAAGCTATCATATTTATAATGTAAGTGATTGCTATTCTGATCTCGAGAACTGTCCAGCATTCGTTGCATACTTTATTACAAAATATATTAGTGGCGTCGATCTCGGTGAAGGTTTACCTGATGGTAATAAAGTAACCGAAACTCTAATAAAAGACTTTGGTTTCTCCGACGAAGGAACCACGCCAAAAGTATATGCAGTCTTTAGCACTATACCTAGTTACGGTAACCACACTGGTGTCGTCCTTGGTATAAACAAAGAAAAGGATGAAATTATTATTGGCCAAGCTGGTTGTCGTGGAAAACTTAATGAATATACAAAAGCTAAAAAAGAAGTATTATCAGCTTTTTCTAATGGAAATTATAAATACGCGTATAGAGATGTAAATCTTTAAGGATAAATATGAATAACTTCTCAGATAAAATTCAACAATTGATTAATAAAATAGGTAGAAAAAAATTTCTTTTTATCTGTAGTTTTATTATTCTTTTCCTTATTGTAATAATAATCATTATTTCTATTCTATTTAATAATTCATTAAAAAAACATCCCCTTACGGCAACTTTTAACCATATATACTTAATTGACTACACAACAACCGAAACAATATCAAACCAAATCAAAGATGATATTGAAGAAGTAATTTTTAATGAAGAAGAATTAAAAACAGCTCCAGCAAAAAATAGCACTAATAAAATTTATGGCGGTTATATCTTCTATGACGTTACCTTTGATGAAGGCTCATTTAAAACTCGCCGCGACCTTCCAGAAAAAAGCTACCAAATCAATTTCTCAGTTTCCGACCAGCGTCATTTTACATCATATTATCGACTTGATGAAAACTATGGTAATAACTACTTCATATTAATTCTAGATCGCATAGACGATAAATCAATAAATGATTATATTATAATTCATACTAATAATCAGAGCGACATTAATAATCTTGAATCATGGGCAAAAGAAACTTTCACACTACAAAACCCAAAAACAATCACTAAATCACTCGAAACACCAGAAGGAAATCAATAATAACTACTTTGCAATTTCAACGCTTGTTATTATTACTTGATTGTCTTTGAAATTTTGTGTCAAACTTTTTTGTCTCTTTTCATCCAATTCAGAAAAAACATCATCAAGTAAAACAACTGGTTTTTTTCTTGTTTTATTAAATATAAGTTCAGCTTCAATAAATTTTTGTGCAAGAATTATAGACCTTACTTCACCACGGCTTGCAGAACCATCAGCACCTGTTTTATTAAAAAGAAAAATAAAATTATCTCTATGAACCCCAAAACCCGTGTGCCCTAGAATTAAATCTCTTTGCAATTCATTTTCTAATCTCTTTAAATACTCTTCTTCACTACACTCATCACCCTGCATCTCATAAATAATTCTTACTTCATCATTATTATCTGCAATTGAATGATAAGTATTTGTTATTCGATTATTTATTTCATCAATAAACCTTTTTCGCTTCTTTCTAATTTCAACACCATATTTTGAAAGCATAAAATTCCATGAGAAAATCACACTCCTTAACCCCTCAATCCCATCTTCTGTATATTTTTTTAATAAATCATTTCTTTGTTTTAAAGATTTTTCATACTTATTCAAAATATTTAAATAAGTATCATCTAGTTCAGAAAGGACTCTATCAAAATAATCACGTTTTCTTGTTGGAGAAGATGATATTAAATGAAGATCGTCTGGTAAAAACAAAACCACAGGATATTTATTCTTCTTTGGAAGTCGAGTGGTTTTTTTACCATCAATCAAAAATTGTTTTTTTAATTCACTACTACCATCAATATTCCCAAAAATAACAATGGTTTTTCCTCCATCAGAAAAATCTAATTCCACTCGATAATAATCAGCGTCTCTTTTTAATATATCTTTATCAACAGCCCTAAAACTTTTTCCTCTAAGTGCTTCATATATAGCTTCAAGCACTGATGTTTTTCCAGAACCATTCTCACCAACAATTATTGAAGTTTTTTTCTTAAAATCAAAATTAAAATCCTCATGGCATCGAAAATTTTGAATTTTTATTGATTTTATAATCATCTTACCCCTTTAGAGGCATTATAATATGTACATAGTCAGATTTTTTACTATCTTCGATCTTAATTGGCTGTAAGCTTCCAGAAATTCCAACCTTTATATCATCAGAAGAAATCACATTTAGTGCATCAAGTAAAAATCTTGAATTTAAAATTACTTTCACATCCCTATTAACTTCAACCTCTATCTCAGAAGTATTCTCACCAAATTCATTTACTACAGAAGACACAAGAAGAGCATTTTTTTCAACAGAAGTTTCTAAAACTATTGATCCACCAACTTCTTTCGCAAAAAGCGCAGCAAGCTTTGTTACGCGTAAAATTTCGTCTTTTGAAATTTTTAACTCAACTTCATTTTTCTCAGGAATTAATTTTCTATAATCAGGGAATGATGCATCTATATATTTTGAAGTAATTTCAATTTCACCCAATCTAAAACAAACCTGGCTCTCATCAAATAATACTTCAATTTCTTCAACATCTTCTGAAATAGATGATAAAACTTCTGTAATTGTTGAAGCTGGAACAATCGCCTTTACTTCAGATTTAATATTAGATATTAATTTCTTTTCAGCAAGTCTATAACCATCAGTTGAAGCAATATATAAACAGTCATCTTCTGTATTAAAATATACACCAGTAAGCGCAGGGCGAGTTGTATCATTTGATGCAGCAATTTTTACAGATCCCATACCTTCTTTAAAATTATCTACAGGAATTTTATAAATAACTGCTTCTTTTTCATTTAATTCAGGGAGCTCAGGAAAATCAGAACTATCGGTTCCATTCATTATAGATTTATATTTACCTGATGTGGTAATGATCTTATTATCTTTTACTTCAATTTTCACATCACCTTTAGGGAGATTCGCAATAAAATCAGCGAGAAGTCTTGCTGGAACTGTAATTTCTCCATCTTTGGAACTTAATGTAGGTATGTAGTCTACAATTGCCATATCTAAATTTGTGGTTGTAAGTGTTACTTTACCTTTTAATACCTTAATAAGAACATTATTTAAAATAGGTAAAGTTCCTTTACTTCCTGTTGCAACCTTAGAAACTATTGATAGTGCTTTAGCAAGTTTGCTTTGGTCTATATTAATTTCCATTTTTTCTCTCCTTTATTAAGTTTTTAGTAGTAGTAATAGTAAGCTATGTGGATATTGTGTAAAACTCCTTATTTTTAAGATATAAATAGGTATTTTTTCTTGTGTAAAACCAAGTGGATTTTAATTGGAAAATATTGGAAAAATTTGTGAAGATTTTTGGAAAACTATGAAAATTATTTTTTTCCACAAATTTTTGTCGCATATTTTTAAACAGCTTTTTCACAATCTTTTTCACACCTTTTTCCACATCATTCATAGATTTTTTCTCTTAAAGTATTAATATCTTCGCGAAGTTTAAAATTTAATTTCATCTCTTTTTCTATTCTTTTTAGACCATTTAATACTGTTGTATGATCTTTAAAATCAAGCTCACGTGCGATTCTTGGTTGTGATAAACCAAGCTCTACACTAAGTAAATACATTGTGACTTGCCTTGCATTTTTAATATGTGCAACTCTTGTTTTTGAAAGCATTGTTTTTACATCGAGGTTATAAAATTTTGCAGTTTTATCAATAATTTTCTTTGGTGTAGTAGTATTTCTTGATGTTGATGTGATAGTACGAACATATCCAGAATTAATTATATCGAGTGGGGAAATACCACGAAGTTCTGAAAGTGCAACAAGTTGTTCATATTCACGGTTTAAATCACGAATATTAGTTTTAACATTTTCTGCAATATATTCAATTGCTTCAGGTTCAATATCTACTCCAGAAAAATCTGCTTTCGCTCGAAGGATTGCACATTTATCTTCAAAACTTGGAAGCTGAATATCATATGCACCATTTTGAGTAAGTCTTGAAGCAAGTCTTGGGTCAATTGTTTTAATTTCTTCCGGCATTCTATCTGATGTAACAATGACTTGTCTCTTTGATAGATACATATCATTAAAGAGATTAAAGAATTCTTCCTGACTTTTTTCTTTACCTTGGATAAGCTGAAAATCATCAACAATTAAAACATCAAGATCTTTATATTTTGTGAAAATCTCAGATTTCTTTAATTTTATAGAATCAATAAAATCTGAATAAAAACGATTTATTGGTGTATATAAAATCTTTAATTTAGGATTTTTCTCTAACAAAGCATTACCAATGGCTTGTACAAGGTGTGTTTTACCAACACCAGATTTTCCATAGAGAAAGAAGGGGTTTCTTTTTCCACCTGGATCATCAACAACTTCTTTTGCAATAAGAGTAGCGAGATCATTGTTTGTACCAACAATAAAATTATCAAAAGTATATTCTGGAACAAGTCCACTTGCTGATTTTTGTGAAGGTTTGTTTGAGATGAAAGGTTTTGTATTTTTAGGTTTTATATCGGAGATAGATATTACTTCATGTGGTTTTGATACTTTATTGTTTTTATCTACTATCTCATAAGTTGTTGAGATAACTTCTATATTGTTATGTGTGAGTGCTTCACGGATATTCTTATCGAAATTTTTTCGAACATTAACTTGCATAAAGACGTTAGGAACACCGATTTTTATCTCACCGTTATCAATTGAAAGGAGTGTTGTTTTTGCTAGAAAAGTAGTGAATTTCTCAGGTGAAATATTATGCTTGATCTCCTCAAGTACACTATTCCACACATTAAACATCACTACCTCCTTTTTTTCTGGTATTAACCGTAATATCTGACCTTTAATCTGAGTCTTATTATATCAGAAAAAAATGACTTTTCCACAGAAAAATCAGGGAAAATAAATATTTTCTAATATGGAAAAGTTTTATAGAGGTAGGACTTTTCCACAGAAGCTAAAATAATCTAAAATCTATGTGGAAAACTTCTTGAAAAAAGAGGAAAACTAGGGTATAATGTATAGTAATTTGCAAATATTAGAAAATAAATTTTGGAGAAAATATGCCTAAACGTACGTATCAACCACACAAGCGCCAGCGCAAACAAGAACATGGCTTTATGAAGCGCAACGCTACAAAGAATGGCCAAAAAGTTCTAAAACGCCGCCGCATTAAAGGACGTGCACGCTTAACTTATTAAAAACTAGCCCGCAAGGGCTATTTTTTATGATAAAATATAAGCATATGGGGAATCATTTTGGTATTCTAAGGGAGATTTATGCTCTTGCACCAGGTAAAAAATTTCAGGTGATTGGGCTTTTTGTTTCTGATATGCTTTATAATCTTGCAACTCTTCTCCCACCAGTTGCAACATCTGGAATTATCGCCGTTCTTACAGACCGGGGTGATTTTTCGTTTATTTGGTTTTATGTAATCTTATATATTGTATTTTATTTCTTTCAATTTGCTTTCTTGGAATGGAATTATCATATATATGTTGATCTTGCTCATCATTACTATAATACTGTCCAACAGAAATTATTTGACCATATCGCAGAGAATGATGGTATCCTTGAAAAAATTGGTAAAGGGAAGATTACTGATACTTGTTCTGAAGATGTTTCATATATTGTTCTAGCAGTGGACCAGGCTGCTGATTCTTTGACTGGTATTATCCAGCTAGTTGTTGTCTTCTTTATTTTTGCGATGAATAATATTATTGCAGCAATTGCTGCTCTTGTCATTGATCTTACCTATCTAAGGGTTATGAATAATAACTCAAAGATGGTTGCGAAATATTATGAGGGAACAAGAAAATATCAAGATAAAATTATTGACGTTTTAAACCAAATGCTTGGAAACCTTAAACAAGTTAAATCTCTTAATATTATGCCAAACCTCACAAAGCGTCTTGATAAATCCCGTAGAAGTTATGACCAGCAGTATGATAAAAAATATGATTATATGACCTCTCGCTATTGTCGTATCCCGATGGTCGTTTATCTTGGTAAGATTATTTTATATGTTTTTTTGGCTTATCTTGTACTTAATAATAGGATGACGCTTGATAAATTAGTCCTTCTTATTTCTTACTTTGAAACAGTGATTACTTCAACAGATTCTGTTCTTGAGCAATTCTTAAATCTTTCACATAATGAGGTTCGTATTAATCGCATTAAACATATCTTAAATTTTACAAATGAAACCAGTGAAATTGAATATGGTGACGTTGATAATGATTATATTAATGGTGCTGTAACTTTTGACCGTGTAAACTATAATCTAAAGGACCGCAAGATTCTTAAAAACGTCAGCTTTAAAGCTTATCCAAACGAGATGACTGCAATTGTTGGCCGCCCGGGTGCTGGAAAAACTACGATTATAAATTTGCTTTATCGCCTATATAGGGTGAAATCTGGCTCAATTCTTATTGATGATGAAAGTATATATAACTATACTAAGAAGGTTTATTCTTCAAATGTCTCAGGTGTATTCCAAAAATCTTTTACCTTTAAAATGAGTATTCGTGACAATCTTTCTCTTATCGACTCGGATCTTAAACATCAAATTGCCGCAATGAAACGAGTTGGTGTTTATAAAGAGGTTGAGAAGCTTCCATATGGTATTAATACTATTATTGATGAAGAGAACCCAATTCTTTCAGATGGGCAACTTAAGAAATTGGCAATCGCTCGTGCATTACTTTCTCGCGCAGAAATCCTTTTATTTGATGAAGTTACATCAAATATTGATCCGGAATCAACCTCGGATGTTATAAATATCTTAAGTGATCTTCGTGAAGACCACACGATTATAATAATTACCCATAAAGCTGAAATTATGCAGATGGCGGATCAGGTGGTTGTACTTGATCGCGGTAAAGTTGTCGCAAAGGGAAGAAACGCGGAAGTGTTTGAGAAGTCTGCTCTATATCGTGAACTCAGAACAAATACTTTCTCTGAACCAAGTGTAAATAACGACTTTATTGCGAAAGGAACTGATTCCATAGACGGCGGATATGTAAATGATGCCGAGAACACAAAGAGTCAAAATACTAAGCTTTCTTAATTACTTGAAAAATCACCTCTATCTGTAGTATAATTATCTTATGTTTGAGTTAATTGATTTTTTAATTGTTAATCCAATTGTTAATATTCTCTTTGTTATCTATAATTTTATTGGCGATTTTGGTATTGCAATTATTGTCTTTACTATTCTTGTGAAATTCCTAACCTGGCCAATTATGAAAAAACAGCTTCATCAAACAAAGTTGATGCGTGATATCCAGCCAGAACTTACGGAGATTAGAAAGCGCTGCAATGGAAACAAACAGCTTGAATCATTGCAAATGATGGAGCTTTATAAACGCCGTGGTGTCAAACCAATGTCAAGCATCTCAAATCTTTTGATTCAACTCCCTATCTTTATTGCGATGTTTACTGCAATCCGCGTTATGGCTATTCCGACACAAAACGACTTTGTAAAGAAACGTGCTTATGAACCAGTTGCTTCTCTTGAAAAAATCAACACCGTTATTAATCAGCAGGATAAATATTTTAACGCACTAGAAAATCGCCAAGAGAACGACGAAAACCCAGTCTATGAATTCCGTCCAATGCTTCTTGGTAGTGTAGATCTTTCTGAACGCCCAGGTACAGCAAATTATAGCCAGATTATTATGTTATCGTTTGCGCTTGGTGCAGCTTTGATTCAGTATTATACCTCAAAGATGATGACTGCAAGAAATAGGAAGAAGGGTAGCGCAAAGGTTACCTGGAAAAAGATGATTGCTGACGCAAAAGAGGGTAAGGATCCAAACCAAGATGATATTAATAATATGGTTAGTGGTCAAATGTCGTTTATGATGCCTCTTATGATGCTCATGATCACCATTAATCTTCCTGGCGCTCTCTGTTTCTACTATATGCTCTCAAATATGATTACTTTTGCTCAACAACGTCGTATTCTAAATAGAGTTGACGACGAAATGGATGATAATACTGATAAAGCAATCCTTAAAGAGCTTAAACAGAAAACTAAGCAGATTAAAGAAGCTGAAGTAATTGAAAATAAGAAAACAGGTACTCGCATAACGCACATTACTGCGAGAGATTCAAAAAATAAAAACAGTAAAAACTCTAAAAAAACCCAGTCCGGAAAGGGCTAGGAGAAATAGGAGAAAATAATGAACCGTGACGAATCTATCCGCTTCGCTACAAAATATCTCGAAGACCTTTTAAGTTTCTTCGGAATTAATGTCGCAGTCTGGTCGACAGTAGAAGACGATGTAATTCAGCTTAGTGTTCCATCAACAAGTCTTAACTCGCTTCTCATCGGTCGCAATGCAGATAACCTACGTGCTCTACAATATATTGTGAGTCAAAGCCTCGCTTCACGCGACGCAGAACTTACTCGTGTAAATGTTGATGTGGCAGATTATAAACGTCAACGCGCAGATCGTATTGAGCAAAAAGCAGAGAATTGGATTAAGAAAGTTCGTGAAACCGGTGAACCAATGACTATTGAGCTTAATGCAGCAGATCGCCGTGTCGTTCACAAACTTGCACAAGACTATTCGGATATCGAGACTCACTCAGAGGGTGAAGGTCGCGCAAGACATCTAATTATTAGCAAAAAAGAAATTGCTGATACGGAAGAATAAAATAAGCCCTACGGGGCTTATTTTTTATATTTTACTTTGTCCGAGTAAATCACCGACAATTTTAATCAGCTCGTTGAAATCTAAATTAATCACGTCTTTCGAATAGATAACAAAGATGCAGTCCTTGTTTTCCTTGAAATATGGAAGATTCATACGAATTGCTTCATAAACTCTTCTGCGAACACGATTTCTTCCTACTGCAGATTTAATAACTTTCTTTGAAATAACTACAGCAAAACGCTGATGCCCGCGTGAGTTTTCGCTATGAACGAGCGACATTTTTGGGATGCGAATAGTTTTACCTTTTTGATAGGTATAACGAACTCCGCCTCTTGAATGAAATCTGTATTTTTTTGCTAACATAAACTAAGGCTATTATACCATAATCCACCCAGAAGGCTAACGCTTATGGTATAATTATAAGAGAAGAATGGAGAAAAATGGCTAGCGATTTGTTTATTGACGGCTTGAGACCACGCTCTGAAAAACAAAAAGAGCTGGGTTCTCTTACTGCCCAAAAAGGTCGTTTTATCTCTGGCAAGACAAGTGTAGAATCTGGCGATTCATCGGTTGTACGCAAAAAACACACCGACATTAATAAACTAGTAGAGAAAAAATTAGACACAAGCAAGAAAATAGACAGACGTCAAAAATCGTATGAACGCGACGTTCTTGGTGTTGAAGAAGTTGACCTTGAGATTGACTCTGACGACATAAAGTCGGTAAATAAGAAGTATAGAGCTGAAAAAAAGAGGAATAAAAAGAAAAAGAAAAAATTTATCTTCAGACATAAAATTTTTAGTTTCATAATTTTCCCGGTATTAATTCTTGGGGTGGTTGCATATCTCTGGGGTGATTCAATTATGTTAAAAATTACCAACGGTCAGTCTGGCCTCTTCGATTTTCTAAGAACGGTAGTTACTGGTAATGCAACTCTAAATACGGGCTCAGACGGTCGAACGAATATCCTTATTTTTGGAACGTCCGGTTATGATATGGCTGGGAACGAAGCTGGTGGTGTTCATGCAGGAGCTCAACTAACTGATTCGATTATGGTGCTTTCTATTGATCAAAATACGAAAGATGTGGCAATGATTAGTCTTCCGCGAGATCTAAAAACTACGACTTGTACGGCAACCGGAAAAATAAATGAATTATATTTCTGTGCAAATAAGAATAATGACAATGAACTTGGTGGCGCTAATAGGTTAAGAGACCGTGTTTCAACTGTCCTTGGCATTGAGATTCAATACTATGTTCATATAAACTGGATGTCTCTCATCCAAATTGTTGATGCAATTGGCGGAATCACCGTGACGGTAGATGAAGATATCAATGATGACTGGACTAAAACATATATAAAGGCTGGTACACCTGTGAACCTGAATGGTGAACAGGCTCTTGGGCTTGCTCGTGCTCGTCATGGAACCGCAAATGGTGATTTTACCCGTGGAAATTCTCAACAAAAAATCCTTATTGCTATAAAAGATAAGATTTCGAGCATGAATCTTAATATTGGTGATATTATTAACATTGCGAACATACTTGGCGACAATCTTCGTACCGATTTTAACTCCGACACTCTTTATGCTGGCGCAAAAATATTTACTGAAACAAGTTTTGAATCAATTCGTCAGATTCCACTTACAGGCGCTGGAACAAACTATTTCACAACTGGTGAAATTAAAGGTATTTCTTATGTATACCCAACTGCTGGCATTGAAAATTATGAGAATATTAAGAAGTACATTAAGCAGTCACTCGTAAAAAATCCAATAATTCTTGAAAATGCGCAAATTGAGATTTTGAATGGTTCCGGCATTGCTGACATTGAAAAACTTGAACGCGCAGAACTTGAACGTTCAGTCTTTAGTGTGAGAAAAATCGGGAATGCGCCTTCAGGACAGTATTTTGAAAAAATATATCTCTATGCGCTAACAAATAAGCCGGCAACGAAAGAAAAACTCGAAACCTACTATAATATTAAAGCTGAGGGTCCAGAATCGCTGCCGAGTGGTATTGATACTAATGGAATAGACTTTGTAGTTATTCTCGGTGTTGGTTACTCCACAGAGTAAAAACCGAACAAACTGTGATATACTAGATATAGTATGGGAATTAGAATAACGAAAAAACAGCAACGTATTTTGGATTTTATTGTTGATTACACCGACAAGAATGGCGTTTCTCCAACATATCGAGAAATCGGCGCTGGGTTAGGGTTGAAATCAGTTTCAAGTGTAGCCGAACATATAGATAATCTTGTGGCGCTAGGCGCAATAAAAAAAGGAGAAGATTCAAGTAGGCTGCTAGAAGTGGTTGACCTGACTTTTCCAGAAACAACGGCGCTATTTAAATCACGAATGTATGTTGCAAGTGAAGAAGAAAAACAACTCCTAAGGAAAGCCGCAAAAATTCTTGGGATAGAAGGGATAGAAAATGAATAAGCTCGTTTCAATTGTTATACCGGTATGCAATGAAGAAAAAGGAATTAAAAAATTCCTCGACGAAAGACTATTTGTTGCAATATCAAAAATAAAGGAGTATGATTTTGAAATCGTTTTAGTAAATGATGGTTCAAAAGATAAAACCCTCGAGATCTTACAGGAATATGCGGCAAAAAATAAAAATGTCAAAGTTGTTTCGCTTGTTAGGAATTTTGGAAAAGAAATGGCACTTTCAGCAGGTCTTCGCTATACTGATGGTGATGCGGTTTTAACTATCGATTCAGACGGTCAACAGCCGCCAGAAAAAATTGAGGATTTTATTAAAGCTTGGGAAGATGGTGCAGAAATTGTTACTGGCGTTCGTGATCATTATACAAAACACGGTCTAATCCCAAAGCTCGGAAGCAAATTATTCTATCGAATCCTTCGCATGATGGGTAATAAAACAACCGTCCCAGGTTCAACCGATTTTAGGCTTATGGATCGCATTGTTGTTAATGAATTTAATAAGTTGACTGAACATAATCGCATTACACGTGGACTTGTAGATTGGATGGGTTATGAAACAAAAATCATTTATTATACTTATGGCGAGCGCATGGCAGGACGCCCATCATATAATATTAGCAAGCTATTCAATCTTGCAATCGATAGTTTTGTTTCAATGTCTTCAACTCCACTAGTTATCTTCGGATACATTGGTTTGTTTATTACTTTTGGTTCATTTATTCTTGGTATGTTTTGCATTATCAACCAATATATTTTAGGTGATCCACTCCATCTTTATTGGAATGGTGCAGTACAAATGGCAATCTTTATTACATTCTTAGTCGGACTTGTCCTTATTTCTCAATCAATTACTGCACTTTATATCTCACATATTCATGCTGAGACTCAGAACCGCCCGCTCTTCATTGTTTCAAAGAAAGCGTCAAGAAATATTAAAGATCCCTGTAAAACCGAACAGAAGAAATAAATCCGAACACAAAAACCGAACGTAGTTACCGAACAAGTTAACCACAGTTGTGGAAAAATAAGGAAGAAAAAAAATGGGAATATTTAGTAAAACAGAAAAAAATGATTTTAGCTATCTAAAAGACAGGGATATTTATCTTGATGGTGCTTGCCAATCGCTTCGCCCTGAGCCAGTTATTAATGCGTTAAATCAATATTATAAAGAATTTAATTCTTGCGGTGAGCGCGTAAAATATAAATGGGGAAAGATCACTGATGAAAAAGTGAACTCAACTCGCGAAAAAATTCTTGATTATCTGAAGCTAAAGAAAAAAGACTACTTTGTGTCATTCACGCTAAATACAACCTATGGCCTAAATCTTATTCTTTCCCAATTTGATATTAAAAAGGCAAAAATAAAGAATATCGTAATTTCCGATATTGAACATAACTCGCCATTCCTTTCGTCAATCTCTTTTGCAAAAAAATATGGGATAAAAAGGAAAGTTATTTCGAGGAATAAGGATGGTTCTATTAACATTAAAGATATCCCAAAAAACGCATTTGTTGTATTAAATGCCGCATCTAATATTGACGGTCGCACTCTCAAAAATATTAAAGAAGTTATTAAACATGTTCATGAAAGTAGCGGTTTTATCGTTATTGACGCAGCACAAGCTATGGCTCATAGTAAAGAGATTCTTGAAAAAACCGAGCCGGACGCGATCTGTTTCTCAGCACACAAAATGTATGCGCCATCACTTGGTGCGATGGTAGTAAGAAAAGATTTCGTTAAATATATCGATACGAGCTTTATTGGCGGCGGTATGGTTGATGATGTTGACCTTGAATCGTATCTATTATCATCAGAAAATCCTGACCATCTTTATACAAAATTTGAGTCTGGTCTTCAGGCTTGGGGAGAGATAATTGCGCTTGGAGCTGCAATCGATTGGCTTGAGAATTTGCCAAAATCAGCGAAGAAAACACTTGAAGAAAATGAGCAGAAAATCTTCAACTTCTTTAAAGAAAACGGAACTGTCGGAAATATTGATATAAAGAAAGAAGATCGCGATAACTCTGGTAAAAAATTACACCTTCTAAACCACGAACCGACTTCTACAATGAGTTTTTATGTTGATGGACTAGATTCTCATCTTCTTGGTGAAGCTCTTGCAGGAGAGGGAATCATGACCCGCACAGGCTACTTCTGTGTTCACTACTTCCTTGACCATAAAATGCACTTCCCGCCACTCGTCCGTATCTCACTCGGCTATCAAAACACTCCAGAACAAATCGACAAGCTCCTTGGCGAACTTCGAAAAGTGATATAATAATCACATGGTTTGTATTGCAGCATTTATCATTCTTGCACTCGTTGGCGTTGTTGTTGCCTTCCTTTCGATTTTTAAGCGTGAAATTGGAAAAAAATATCTTGCCGTTTTTAAGAAAGCATGGCACTGTGTTTTTAAAAAAGTTCGCCTTCAAAAATGTGATACAAACTTTAAAGATGATGTAAAAAACACTGTATTAAAACACGTAATTTTGAAGCATCCAAAACTTGTTAAGCCACTTAGCATTACAATCGAAACCATCTCAGTCGTAATCGTTCTTGTTACGGTTTGGTCAATTGTTATCGCGATTAAATCTTTGCTTGCGCTTTGGGTCTTCGGAACCTGTAATGTCAGCAAGCCAAGCGAATGTAGTCTCACCAGTATCGAGTGTTCAATTGATGCTGAAGAGCCACATAATATCTTCGAGCAAATTGGTCAAAACATTGGTGAATGGGGCCAAATCTTCGGCGGTATTCCAGATCGTCTTAAATCTTGGGGTAAGGAGGACTTTTTATCACTCGAGAATCTCCCAATCCTAAACGACAATGCTTCGTATGAAGATCTTATGAAGAGGGAAAATGTTGCCTTTGATATTATGGACCCAGGCTGTGTTGTCTGTAGAATCTCATATAAGAATCAACTTAGTTCTGGCTTCTTTGATAAATATGTAACATATATTGTCGTCTACCCAATTGAAAAACCAGATGGTGGCTATAAATTCAAGAACTCACTCATTGCTTCAAAATATATTATTGCAACTCAAATTTATGCAATAAAAGATGAAAAAGGCCTAGAAAGCCCACGTCTCTTCTATGTTAGTAAACTTATTAATAAGCTCTTTACTGGCGAAGATGAAAAAGGAAAGAATTTTCAAGAAAGAGACTTAAATAATGAGTGGGGAGAAGAAGATGTTATCAAAAACTTTAGTAGTTGGCTAAAAGAATTCGGTGCAACTGAAGCTGACATCAAGGAAATCGAAAGACTTATCTCTTCAAAAGAAGTCGAGACTGCACTCAAAAAGAATAAAGAGATCGTTGATGAAAAAATCCATGCAAAGTCCATTCCTACTTTGATCTATGACAACCGCAAACACAGTGGCCTCTATAAGGGCTAGTTGAATAAAACCAGGAATATACTATAATAATAGTATATGAAGAATAGAAGAAAAAATAAAAAAGACTTCAGCTTCGCATACATTCTTGTACTCTTGGCATTCGTTGCAGGGTTAACCTTCTTATTATTATCCATTGTTATGCCACCAGAAAAAAAGGACGAAGCTCCATTAAATACTACTGTAAATGAAACTGAATTAAAGAAAAAAGAGAAAGAAATCTCCGAGAAAAAGGAAGAGAAAAACGAAGAGGATGAAAATCCTGATAAAACTCCGAAGCAAAACGAAGATGAGCCAGAGCCTAGCAAAAATGAGCTAAATGTCAGCATTACAAAAAACGAAGTTGTAAATGGGAAATATCAACTTCGCGTAACGATTTATGAAGAATTAAGAGAAGTTGGCGATTGTTCGCTCGAAATGAAATCCGCAAATGGTGACTATGTTAAAAGAACGGCAAGAACTATTAATGCTGGTGCAGATTCATCATCATGCGAAGGTTTTGACATCTCAACTGAAGGTATCGCAACTGGAAATTATTCATTCGTTCTTAAAATCACAGTTGGAAGCCGCAGCAACACATTAAACGGCAACATAAAAATTTGACAATAGGGAAGAAGATAAGATATAATATAAAAAAGCATAAACATAAAAACAATAATAAAGCGGGGAACCAGCTTTGAAAGAAGAAAACGTAATCTATAGGATCATAGATGGCAAAGGCGAGAATCGACGTCTCGATAGGCGCTACGTCTTTATCGGAATTTTTGTTTTTATAATGATTGCTACTTTTAGCTTCTTATTGACGAGAAATATGCGTCAAACGAGCGCAGCTGACATGTCCCAATTCAAGGCTGGAAATATTATGTCGGATGCCGTAATGAGAAATTATGCATCAATGTCAGAAACAGAAATACAGTCTTTTTTAAAAAACAAAAACAATTGTAATAAAGCTGCTTCAAGCGTAAAAGGATCATCTGTAACTCCTGATAAATATAATGGCGTAGTCTATAACTATAAATACAACTATGGCGGGAAAACCTACTTTTATCACGTTGAAAAAGGCAAGTTCGTCTGTTTAGCTGGGGAATCGTTTGATGGCGAATCTGCAGCGCATATTATTTATCAGGCAGCTCAAGATTACAAAATTAATCCACAGGTTTTGATTGTTCTTCTCGAAAAGGAGCAAGGTCTTATAACCGACCAGTGGCCAAACAGTAATTATCAGTATCGTTCTGCAACTGGATATGGCTGTCCAGATACAGCAGCTTGCGATTCAAAATACTATGGAATAAAAAATCAAATCAGAAAAGCGGCAGAATTATTTGACACAGTCCTTTCTGGCGGTTGGACAAATTATCCAATTGGCTGGAACGACATTCGCTATTCACCAACAGCATCCTGCGGGAGTTCAAGAGTTTATATTGAAAACCTTGCAACATCTGCCCTATATCGCTACACACCATACCAACCAAACGCTGCGGCAATAAAAGCCGGCACTGGATCAGCTCCTTGTGGCGCATATGGAAACAGGAATTTCTATATCTATTTTAGCGACTGGTTTGGATCAACTCAAAAAGTAAAATATACTTATGCTCAATCCTACTATAATTCAAATAAAAATACGACCGGCAATATGATTGGTGCAACATCGTGTAAAACGCTAGCAAATAAAGAGGCTGATATATCTGAGGCTGGAACTTATTATTGTTCCCAGAAATTCTCAAAAGGTGGTTTGTATTGGGTGACTACTGTCAATAAAGATGGTTCTAGAACTGAAATCGGAGAGCAGTTCTTAACGGGCACTGCATATAATATCTATAATACGTTAACGCCTGAGTATAGGAAGAAATTATATGACATGAAAGTAACTTCAGATAATATATTAATCTACCTTACTTGGATGTCTAATGAAAAAACGCTTGGTCCAATTAAAGAGGATGTAACTGTTCATAATGATACAAAAATGCAATCACTTCACTGCGAAAAGGCGAGTCTAGTTGGTGATGCATCAAGAGGGTATTTTACCCTCCCAGCAGGTGTCTTCGAATATTGGACGTCTCATGAATCTCTCATGGGTAAACCAAAATCAAACGTCAGCCAAAATTCAACCACGAAGATGCAATGGCAAGAATTCGAGAATGGTTGGATTATGGGCAACGATCAAAAAGGTTGGTATGCTTCAATTCCAGGAATAATCCGTAATATCTGGATCAAACAAAACTATGAAAAAGGTTCGCTCGGTTTCATCCAATCAGACATCATTGATGGCTGCCAAAAGTATGAGGGTGGCCAAGTGTGTAATAAATAAAACTTCCCCATATATAGAGATGGTGTGTGCTATAATACCTATATATGGTGAAGGTAAAAGCTAAAAAGAAGAGAGTTTATCTTGAGATCTTGAGAATAATCTCTGCTTTCTTAGTGATTTTTAACCATGAGGTAGCATTTTCGTTCTATTATAAAACTCATGGTGCTAGCCAGATTATTTTCCTTATTCTATCTATCATTACAACAATAAATATCCCAATCTTCTTTATGATTTCAGGGACACTTCTTTTGAACAAACAAGAAGATTATAAAACAGTATTTAAAAAACGAATCTCGAAATTTCTGATCGTGCTCCTACTATTTAGCGTTATCACTTATCTCTTGAGATATTGGTATGGTGAAATAGACCAAATTTCTCTTGGGAACTTCATCAGATCATTTGTAGGTGGCAAGGTGCATTTTTCTTACTGGTTCATGTATGCTTATCTTGGTTTCTTATTAATGTTACCGCTGCTCCAGAGAATAACCGCAGCAATAAAAAAGCAAGATTTCAATGTTTTATTTATCCTCCATCTAATAATTTTTACTATAATCCCACTGATTGATTTGTTCTTTGTGACTCACTTGAAGAATGGTTTTAGACTATCTTCGGATTTTAATGCACCACTCGCAACCATTAAAGCTTTCTTTTATCCGATTGTAGGTTATTATATTGATCAGAAGATAAATATAAAGAAAGTAACAAGAAAAAATATCATATCAATGCTATTGGTATTGGTTGGTTGTTTTGCTGTGACAGCAATTGCAGTTATTTATGCTGGAAATAGAATGGGCTATGACCAAAGATATCTTAGACTTTTTGACTATCTCATTTCGATTATAGTATTCCTGCTTGTAAAAATATTCTGCGAAAAAGTTATGAAAGACAAATATACTAAGTTATCAAAATTTCTTTGCCTAATTGGGTCTCTAACATTTGGGATTTATTTGCTGCATCCGGTTCAAAAAATAGTCTTCTCAGATGATTTCCATTACGCATTTGATGTCCATAACAATGTTGATATCCTGCTTATAAATATTTCTTGGTGCTTTATAGCTTTTATAGGAAGTGCAATAGTTGTATATTTGTTTAAGAAGATACCAGGCATTAAAAAAATAATTTAGGAGTAAAATGAGTAAAATTGCAGTCTTAATTCCATGCTATAACGAAGCTAAAACCATTGGTAAGGTTGTTAGCGACTTTAAACAGAATGTGCCTGAAGCAGAAGTCTATGTCTACGATAACAACTCTTCTGATGAAACTGCAAAAATAGCTAAGAAGAACGGCGCAAAAGTCCGTTTTGAACCACGACAGGGAAAAGGCAATGTTATTCGCTCAATGTTTAGAGATGTTGAGGCTGACTGTTATATTATGGTCGATGGCGATGATACCTATTCAGCAGAAGACGCTAAGAAAATGATTAATCTGATTATCAACGATGACCAGCCGACATATGATATGGTTGTAGGCGATAGGCTATCAACAAGCTATTACAAAGAGAATAAACGTAAGTTTCATAATTTTGGAAACCGTCTCGTCCAGCAACTAATTCAGAAATTATTTAGAGTTAAGATTAATGATATTATGACTGGTTATAGGGCTTTTTCTCGAGATTTTGTAAAAGGATTTTCTATTACGTCTAAGGGCTTTGAAATTGAAACTGAGATGACAATACATGCAGTTGATAAAAATTTTAAGATTAAAGAAATTCCGGTAAACTATAAAGACCGACCTTCTGGTTCAGAGTCGAAGTTGAACACCTATAAGGACGGAATGAAAGTGCTTCGTACAATTGCCACACTTTTTAAAGAATATAAACCTGCTATATTCTTTAATTTTGTTGCTGTCATTTTTGTTATAATTGGAGTAGTCCTAATGATGCCGGCATTTACAGAATATCTCTCAACAAGCTTAGTTACGAAATTCCCAAGGCTAATATTTGGTGGATTTATGATGATGATTGGGATATTAAGTTCCATCACTGGCATTATCCTTGAAGTGATAATCAAAAAACACCGACAACAATATGAACTCCAACTAAACCAACTTAGAGAAAACAAGAAATAATTATTTCTTTCTTCTTTCCACTTCTTTTCTTAACGCAATTATCTCATCCATCAAAAATTCGTTTTGCTTCATGATATCGAAATTTTGATCCTTTAAGAACCTTGCCATCTTGTATGTAGGGAACACGAAAGTAGCAATCTTAATGATTTTTTCTTTTGATTCATGGCGGAATTTTTTAAGAATGTATGTTCTGTAACCGCCCTTATTTAAGAAATAATTAACAGAGGTTTTTTCGAATGTTGAGAAATATGCAAAATGGAAATCTGGGTCATCTTTTATCTCCAAGAAAATATCAACTAGTTCGTTGTAATATGAACGCTTAAATTTCCAATCGATGCGATTAAAAAATTCGTAATTTGTCCAAAGCACATGGACGAAGAAGGGTTCTTTAAAAATATCGAATTTTTTGTATTTTTTAAGAATTGAAATTGCGGTTTTAGAATTCTTCGCCATCAAAAGAAGCTTTTCGCCTCTTGCGGATGTGGAATTTCCTTGGCCTTCGTCATTCCTCCAATGGACAAAAGGACGCTTAACTACCGAAACACGCTTAGCGCGGCAGAGAACTTCAGCCATAAAAGGGAAATCCTGGTAGCTTGCACCTGCGGTCTCAGGGATACGGATTTTCTTTACGAAATCAGCTTTATAAATAGAGGACCAAATCGAAGCATGAAAACCGATAATTCTTGGCCAATCAGCCGGTTTAAAAACTCCGTCTGGCGCAAGTCTTAAGTCAATTCCGTTTGGGTTTCGATAAAGTGTGTTCTGGCTTTCGCCAGCTTTTGGAACTGTTCGATATATATAAAATAGACCTTTGGTGATGTCGGTTTTATTTTTCTTGGCGTTATTGTAGAGCGATTCGTACATGTCGTCATCAATCCAGTCGTCGCTTTCAATAATCCCGATATATTCACCTCGTGCAATATCAATTCCATGGTTTACAGCTTTTGAATATCCAGAATTTTCCTGATGAAGAGCGATTACACGCGAATCTTGCCGAGCATACTCATCGATGATTTTTCCGCAACCATCAGGGCTTCCGTCGTCAACCAAAATAATCTCAATATCTTTTAGAGTCTGCTTAAGGATACTGTCGACACATTCTCTAAGATATCGTTCGACATTATAAACCGGAACCACAATCGAAACTTTTGGCTTCCTATTTCTAAAAGATTTGCGGGCGTAACTTGCCACTCTACCTCCTTTTACGCGCCCACCAATTATTATAAATTATATCACACTTATGGTATAATTACCTCATGAAAAAAATTGGGAAAATAGTGGAGACTATTGAGCGTAAACGCTTACTTTTTAGTTTAATTGCCAGTCTTATTTTCTCGACATTTCTCCTTGTTGGTGCTGAAATAACCGTGCATGGACGAACGGAATGGTCACTAGCATACTTCCTGAGGTTTTTAGCAATTTTTGTTGTGCTGGCACTTTTGTTTTATGCAATTTTTAATATAAAGATAGCAGAGAAGAATGATAAAATAACAATTCCGCGCTGGAAAATATTCCTAATCTTAATTATTCCTTCGATCTTCTTATTGTGGGCTGTGTACCCAGGGATTTTTTCGTGGGATTCAGGAGTTATGTATCACTATTATGCAACTGGAGAATATACAACGCACTTCTCGTTAATCATCTCATGGCTACTTGGATTCTGCGTTAACGTTGGGCGCAACCTCTTTGGTTCTGACAATATTGGCCTTGCATTATTCTTGTTAATTCAAATCATAGCAGCAAATATTGCTATTACAGAAGCTATCCATTACCTATCGAAAAAGCTAAAATCCAAGCCTTTCTTAATTGTCTGTGTTATCTACTTTATTACTCACTTACTTATCCAAAATATGCTTATTACTGCACACCAAGATGTCATTTTTGGTTCATTTATTGTTTTACTTGGTCTCGAATTTGTGAAAATGGTTGAAGATGAATCATATTTCACAAAAAAGAAGAATTGGTTAAAGGTTGGGCTTTTTGTATTCCTAATGTGTGCAGTTCGTAATAACGGGTTCTTTGCACTTATTCCAACACTCCTAATCGGTTTTATATTCTTTAAAGGGAATCGTAAAAATTTTCTATTTATCCTTCTACTTCCAACCCTAGTTTTTCAAGGCTATAAACATTTAATTGTTAACAAAATAGTTGTATATAATGAACCAACTGTTCGCGAATCATTAAATGTGCCAATTCTCCAAATAGCTCGCACAATGTATTATACGAAAGATAAAAGCTTTGACGATCGTCTTTATCCGTTTTTTGGTAACTGTAATTGGGATTTGTATAAAACAAGCTTTGATCTCTCCGATGATTTTAAAGAATGCATGAACAATCTACACATGACATCACATAAAATGGAGTTCGTATCGTTGTGGGCTGAGATAGGTCTAAAATATCCGGAATACTATTTTGATGCGCCTTTCGCTTTAACCCAAAAAATGTTCTATCCATGGACAAAATATAATCATGATGAGTCATCGTATCGCTATCATACGTATGCTCACCACTCGATTAGCTACGAAGTTATGCGTGAGTGGGACGGAGTTGGTGTTGCGAAAATTAAAGAAGAGCCAAATATTCCAATCCTTAAGAAAATACTTAAAGTTATATTAACTAAACAGTATTGGGGCGAAATATATGGCTTCAGAATTATTTGGAGCGGGGCCTTTACCACTTATTTACTAATTATTGTCATTTTATTCGCCTTATATAAGAAGCTATATAAGTATATGGTTCCACTTGGACTTATCTTTGGCGTTCTTCTAACGGTAGCGCTAGCGCCAACAGTATTCTTCCGTTATATGTTCCCAGTAGTAATATCTTTCCCAATCATGGCATATGTGCTTGTAAAAAGTATTACTAAAGATAAAAAACAAAAAAAGAAAAAATAGTAGACGAACTTATCTACTCCAGTCGTGTTCTATATTATAATTAGGATAATAGGTTCAAGAAAAGAGGTAAAAAATGAAAGTATTAGCTACGGGTGGCACAGGATATATCGGTTCACATACTGTCATTGAACTGATTAAAAAAGGTTATGAAGTTGAAATTTTAGATAACCTCTTCAACTCAAAAATTGAAGTTCTCGATAAAATCGAGAAGATAACTGGCGTAAAACCAAAATTTCACCAAATTGACATGCTCGATGAGGAAGGCGTGGAAAAAGTTTTTGCAGAAGGTAGGTTTGACACCGTTATTCATTTTGCGGGCCTAAAAGCAGTTGGTGAATCTGTTGCGAAGCCGCTTGAGTATTATAAGACTAATATTGGCGGCACAATAAATATTCTCAATGCAATGAAGAAATATGATGTAAAACGCATCATTTTTAGCTCAAGTGCAACTGTTTATGGCGATCCACATCAGCCTACTTGTGTCGAAACTCTTGAAACCGGAAGAGACTTAACAAGCCCATATGGCAAAACAAAATATATGATTGAAGAAATTTTGAAGGATGCTGCTTTTGCCGATGAAGATCTTTCAGTTACAATTCTTCGCTACTTTAATCCGGTTGGAAACCACGAATCTGGCCTCATTGGTGAAGACCCAAATGGTATCCCAAACAACCTTATGCCAATTATTATGAAGGTTTACAGAAAAGAAATTCCTGAACTTTCAGTATATGGAAACGATTATGAAACGCGTGATGGATCATGTGTTCGTGACTACATCCATGTCTTGGACCTCGCAGCCGGTCATATTCTCGCAATGGAACATATGAAACAGGGAACGTCGATTTATAATCTTGGGACAGGAACTGGAACTACTGTCTACGAAATGGTCAGAGCCTTTGAGAATGCTTCTGGCGAGAAGCTGCCATACAGAGACGCGCCACGCCGTCCTGGTGACCTTGCGTGTTTGACTGCAGATGCATCAAAAGCTGAAGCTGAGCTCGGGTGGAAAGCAACTCATACGATTGAAGATGCAATGCGTGATACAATTAATTATCTAAGGAGCGCTTAAGTTGGAGGATAAAGTTTCGGTCATCATTCCTGTCTATAATACAGGGAAAGCAGCTGTAAAACTAATTCTTTCCATCGTTAAAGGAGCTTATAAAAAAATAGAGGTTATCATCGTCGACGATGGTTCGACTGATGGTTCAACCGAATATTTAAAAGAGTTTGTGAGACAATATAAACTCAAATTTCGTGGTCAAAATGTTCCTGAATTGAAATTCTTTAGAAAAGAAAATGGTGGAGCTTCGACAGCTAGAAATTTTGGTCTCGAAAAAGCAACAGGAAGATATATCGCTTTCACAGATTCTGATGATTCTGTAGAAAAAGATTTCTATAAGAAAATGGTTGATGCTATAAAAAAATACGAAGACTTAAAATCACGCGATCTGCGTGTTGCTCTTGCAGTGTCTGGTGTCCATTATAAGAGGTTAAATACGAAGCATGAAAAAGATATCTACTGCAATGAAGTTAAAGGCAGAATGCCAGACGAGTCTTTTAAGGAATATATTCTTCGTATGTTGTACACCGATGGTCGACTTTATGCAGTTTCAAATAAACTCTTTCGTGCAGACGTTATAAAACATTTTAATATTCGTTTTGATGAAAACATGACTTTTGCGGAAGACACAAAATTCACTCTCGAATATCTGTCTGCAGCAGAACGCGTACATTTCTCTCGCATTGAGTATGTTTTAGAGCCGCTCTATCACTATAATTTTGGAACGCCAACAAGTATCGTTGGTGACTCATCATTAAGTTGGGGAAATTGGCTAAAAAGTTTCCGTGACGTAGAAAATTTTATTGGCAGGAAACGTAGTAAACGTGCTGAAAAATATCTTCACCGTGTCTTTACTCGTTGGAAAATCTCGCACGCGCTTGCAGTGGCAAGAAGCAGACAAAGCTTTGGCCACAAAGTCCAGCACGTAAATATTGTAAAATTAATTCCGGCAGAAATAATTATTAGATTTAGGAGGTGATATGAAAAAAGCTCCAAAACTTTCAATTCTTATCCCGGTATATAACGTTGAACCATTCCTTCCGCTTTGTCTTGAATCGGTGAAAAACCAAACCTATAAAAATTTTGAATGTATTTTAATTAACGACGGTTCGACCGACAATTCACTAAATGTGATAAAAAAATATGCGAAGGACGATAAGCGCTTCAATATTATTGATAAGAAAAACTCTGGCTACGGTGCAAGTTTAAATGCTGGTCTTAAAATTGCAAAAGGTGAGTATATTAGTATTGTCGAACCGGATGATTTTTTAAATACTAAGTTTTTCGAGAAACTACTGAGGAATGATGGAAACGATATAATTAAATGTAGTTTTATAAACTTCTTTGGTAAAACTTGGAAGACGGCTCCTGAGAATGTTTTTCATGAATTAAGAAAAGGTTTCCCAGTAAATGGTACAAAAATTGATCCAAGAAAGAACCAGAAAATTTTTCTTTCTGATCCAAGTATCTGGTCCGCAATATATAAAAGGGAAATGCTCGAGAAAAACCACATTAATTTTCTTGAGACGCCGGGTGCGAGCTATCAAGACATTAGCTTCCAATTTAAAGCTTTTGCTTCCGCCAGAACGATTTTTTGTATGAAAGATCCGTTATATTATTATCGTCGTGATAATGATTCATCAAGTGTAAAATCTAAAGAAAAAATAAATGCAGTGAAAGCTGAGTTCGATGAAGTCGATGCATTTATCGACGAAGAGCTAAGAAATATTGCGAATTGTTGTCGATTCCGTAGTTACAACTGGAATATTAACCGCCTAAAATTTAAGGATGCAATAAAGTTTGCGAAAACTATTGGTAGTGATTATAAAAAATCTGGGTTCGACGCGAACTTCTTTAGAAAAGATGGCGAAAAACGCGCTCATGAACTAAAAATCGGAACAAAATACCCAACACTCTATGTTTTTCTAAGACCATTCTATAAAATAAAAAATTCCCTAAAAGGAACCATAAGAAGTATTATAAAAACAAAAAAGTGATATAATAAAAGTATATTAATTTAAAGGGTTAATTATGGCAGAAGAAAATGCTAATACTACCGAAAAGAAGGGCTCAGGCTTCGACTTTTCAAAAACACTAAAAGACACTTTTGACACAATTAAAGCTGTCTTCGTAAAACCAAATACTAAAGCAATTGAAAAAACAAAAGCTGTAAAAGACATTAAGACAGCTGGCATCTTTGCTGGCTTCTCGATTGTAATTTACATCATCGTAAACTTACTTTCAGCAGTTATTTCAACAATCGTAACAAAAAGCTGCAATCTCTTCAGTGGCAAATGTGAAACAAAAGTAGATTTTGAAAATCTCAAAAACTTTGATTTCTTCAAGAATCTTGGTGATAGCTTCCTCTACATCGTAGGCGCAATCGCAATCATCGCAGTAGTTGTCTACATTCTTGGACTTATCTTCAAAAAACAACCAAACTTCGGTCGTGTACTTGCTATTGCAACTGCAGCTTATGCGCCAATCGTAGTCGCAGGCTTCTTTGGAACCATCTTTGGCTTCATCTGGTCAGCACTTACAATCTTTGTAATCTTCGCAGGCTTTGCATTAGCAATCGCTTATATGGTATCTGCATATGATAAAGAAATTGCGCTTGAAGGTGACAAGAAACTCTTCTTCCACATTCTCGCTTCACTCATTATCTTCATCATTGCTTACTTCATCGTAACTAACATCATGAAGAGCTCATTGAGTGTATTAAACTTACTCTAATAAAATGAATCGAAAAAATCGAATCCTGCTTTCGGAACTTACTAAAACTGACTTCAAACTCCGTTATCAGGGTTCGATTTTGGGTTATATGTGGGCGATAATTCGCCCGCTTTTAATGTTCGGCATTTTATACTTAGTTTTTGCGAAATTCTTGCGCTTCGGTGACGACATCCCATATTATCCTGTGTACCTACTTGTCGGCACAGTTTTATGGAATTTCTTCACAGAATGCACAAACCAGGGAATCCAATCACTAATTATCCGCTCAGACTTAATGCGAAAAATTGCCTTTCCAAAATGGATAATTGTTATTTCCGCAACCGTCACTGCGCTTATAAATCTCGGCATAAATCTTATCGTGATATTGCTTTTTGCTTTGTTATCCGGTGTTTCGTTTAGTTTATCATGGCTGATTGTCCCATCTCTTATCGTAGAACTCTATATGTTAAGTGTCGGCATTGCGCTCCTTCTTGGGAGTATTAATGTAAAATTCCGAGATGTTCAGTCAATTTGGGAAGTTCTAATCCAAGCGCTATTTTATGCAATTCCAATTATCTATCCGCTTAGTTTTGTAGTTGTATATAGCGATGTTGCAGCAAATCTCTTGATGATAAATCCAATCGCCCAAGTTATTCAGGATGTCCGTGAATGTCTTATCACTAGTGAAACTGTAACGGGCTGGGAAATCCTACCAAATATTTTTGTAAAATTTTTACCAATCATTATTACTGCCCTAATATTTGCGATCGGTGTGCTGGTCTTTAAGAAAAAATCAAAATATTTTGCAGAGGAAATCTGATGAAAAAGAAAAATATGAAAAAGACAAAATATGCAATCGAAGTGAGAGCTCTTTCGAAATCATTTAAGCTTCCGACTGACAAATCCTGGGGTTTAAAACAAGCCATTCTAAATAGAATTAAGGGCATTAAAGGATATGTAAAACAGGATGTTTTAAAGAATATTAGCTTCAATGTCAAAAAAGGTGAATTTCTCGGCATAGTTGGTCGAAACGGATCTGGAAAATCTACGCTTCTAAAAATTCTTTCAGAAATATATGTTCCGGATAAAGGAAAGATAAAAATTAATGGCACACTTGTTCCATTTATAGAACTTGGCGTCGGCTTCAATCCAGAGCTCACTGGTAAAGAAAATGTTTATTTAAACGGCGCAATGCTAGGTTTTAGTAATGCAGAGATGGATGAAATGTATGAAGATATTGTTGAATTTGCAGAGCTTAGCCCATTCATGCACCAAAAACTAAAAAATTATTCTAGTGGAATGCAGGTTCGTTTAGCTTTCTCGATTGCAATTCGCGCACGTGGTGACATTCTTATTCTTGATGAAGTACTTGCAGTAGGCGACGCCGCATTCCAAGAAAAATGCAATGAATATTTTAGAAATCTAAAAGGTGAACAGACCGTTATCATTGTAACTCATGACATGGAAAATGTTCGTCGTTTTTGTGACCGAGCAATCCTTCTCGAAAATGGGAAAATAATTGAAGACGGCAAGCCGAATAAAGTTGCGGATGCTTATCTAAAACAATTCAATTAGAACTTTCTAAATGTACGGTAAAAGAAACCGGATAGTGGCGTAAGCGCTGCAATATACCCGCGGCGTTTTTTGTCACAAAAAGGGTTATTTAAGAATGAATCTTTTTTCTCAAGCACTTTCTTGCTATATATATCAAAATTTTTTGGGTCAATTTCTTTCCTTGCTGCATAGTCGATCATCTGGAAATATGCAAGGAGCAGGGAATATTCAGCTGCAAGTTTTAATTCTTTGTCGTTAGCAAAAAACTCAATCGCTTCTTCTGCCGCGCGAATTTTTATTAGTAACCTTTGCATAGTTTTTGAAGTTCCCATAATTGATGAATCACGAAATACATGATTATAGGCCGAAATTTTTTTGAAAGCAACTTTCTTCGCGCCTGCGAGCAACTTGTAGGTTGTTAAATTATCTTCAAACTTCTCGCCAATAGGGAATGCTATATCTTTGAAGAGATTTTTATTATATAGCTTATTCCATGCAACAATTTCGATATTGTTCTGGTGTGTTAAAAGATGGATTGCTGCTTCTTTGCCAGTTAGAACTGGTTTTTCGGGAAACTCTTCTGTAATATTCTTTTTTGTAATGTCGGTGTACCCGCAGACTGAGATATCCGCATCGTTTTCTACAATGGCTTCGTAAAGTGTGCTTAAATAATTTGGGTCGACATAATCGTCGCCATCAACGAATGAAATATATTTTCCAGTTGCTTTTTCTATGCCGAGATTTCTTGCTGCAGAAAGGCCATGATTTTCAGTATGAAAGATTTTTATTTTGCCGTTTTTCTTTGCGAGTTCATCGATAATCAAAGCTGATCCATCAGTTGAGCCATCATCAATGATGATTATTTCGTAGTTTTGGTACTTCTGAAAATCAAGGGAAACTACACATCTCGCAACCTCTTTTTCAATATTATAAACCGGTACAATTACTGATATTTTTTCTTCAGATTTCATTTAAACCTCGAAGGATTCTGAAAAATCAAGTGCAAAACGAATTGCTTTATCCATATCCCAATATTTGTATGCGCCAAGACGGCCACCAAGGGTAATATTTGGGTAACGTTCATTTAATAATTTTACGTACTTAGCGTAAAGAGCTTCGTTTTCTTTGTTGTTGATCGGGTAATATGCGTCACCTCCACGCACAAAATCTGCTGGATATTCGCGAACGACATATGATTTTGGTTGGGCAAGAACTTCCTTCTCGTGTATTTGGTAATATTTATAGAAATGGGCCCTTGTATATTGAACATCTGCGTCAGCTTCATTAATAACTGCATGTCCAAGTTTAGAATCTGCGCCTTCTGGTGAATTTTCGTCAACCCACTCAGCTTCAAAGCGGAGGGAACGATATGGCAAAACGCCTAGTTCGTAATCGAGCAATTCATCAACTTGGCCACAATAGACAACTGGAATTGAAGTCGGAATTTCATCCATAATAGAAACGAACGCCGTCGAGAGCTGAAGTGTAATATTCTCGTTATTCAACATATTCTCAACAATCTTGCCGTATCCGTCTACTGGGATTCCTTGATATTTTGCAGTCATAAAATAGCGGTCATCGTGCGAGTATCTGACAGGGATTCTTGATAAAATTTCCGCTGAAAGATTTGTTGCTGACGTAGACCATTGTTTTTCAGAATAGTTCTTAATGAAAGTCGTATATAGTTTTTTGCCAACAAGTGAAATGCCTTTTTCTTCAAAGTTTTTTGGATCAGTGATTCCAGATTTTTTTGCTTCCTCCGCAACAAAAGCTTCCGCTTCTTCTGGGCCCATATTTGTGCCGTAAAGAAGATTGATTGTATCGAGGTTGATTGGCATCGGATATAGTTTTCCGTCATGTCTAGTCGGTACTGTATGGATATAATCATTAAAATCAGTAAATTTCGTAATGTATTCCCAAACACCATCGTCTTCAGTATGAAAAATATGTGATCCATATTTATGAATCTCAATACCGGTCGCTTCATCACGATAAGAATATGCATTTCCAGCGACATGGTTTCTTCTATCGATAACTAAAACTTTTTTACCTTTAGAAGCCATTCGCTCTGCTACAGTCGCACCGTAAAAACCAGCCCCCACGACAATTAAATCAAATTTTGAATAATCCATAATACTAGTATACCATATCTTTAAAACTGATATTGCTTGTGCTATAATATTTATAAGCGACTGGGTATGTGGGCGAAAGCCAGAGGCTTACAGAATCGACAGGAGGTACATATTAAACGCGATACGGGAATCGTTTTTAGGGTGGCGTTGATTATAGGTGATATAATCGCAATCGTCACCTCTTTTCTTTATGCGTATCTAATTCGCATTCATATTGACTCACGTCCATATTATTTCGTTGCAAACCCAGAAAAATTTACTCTTGCAATTATGGCACTTCTCCCGATTTGGATTTTTGTCCTTTTCTTGTTCGGTCTTTATTCTAAACGCATAGTAATGGATCGTTCGAGAGTCCCAGAAATATTCCGCCTTGCTCTTGCAAGTGTGGTTGGTGTAATGTCTCTTATTACGGTCGACTTTTTCCTTGATACAAACCTTTTCCCAGTCCGTCCGATTGCTCTCTATGCAGTCCTAACATGTTTCGTTTCGCTTGTTGTAATCCGCGGTCTGATAAAAAGTGTGAGAAAAAATATTTTGAAGAAAAAAATTGGCCTAAAAAGAGTGCTTATTATTGGAGACAACCAAAGCACGTCTCGCTTAATTAGCAATATTATCGGGTTCCCAGAAGAAGGATATCGATTAGTTGGTGTAGTAGCTCGTGCAAGCCTTGTCCCAAAAGAACTTAGGCATCTCCGTTTCCCGTCATTAAAAAAAGCTCTCCAAAAAACAAAACCGGATGTTATTTTTCAAACGGATGAAAAATCGACAGAATATGTTTATAAACAGGCTGTAGATTATCATATATATTATTACTTTACCCCGACAGAAGTTGGCTTATCAAAACACATGGGCGAGCTTGAACTTGTCGGGAATACTCCAGTTATTCTTGTAAAAGCAACGCCGCTTATCGGTGGTGCGAAAGTTATAAAACGAACAATGGACCTTATCCTTGGCGGCATCCTCTTTATTGTCGCGCTAGTCCCAATGGTTTTAATTTATCTTGCACAGAAAATCACAAATCCGAAGGCTCCAGCATTCTATTCGCAAATCCGCCTAACGCGTTTTAACAAAAAGGTTAGAATTTATAAGTTTCGCTCGATGAAGCCAGAGTACTGTGGAATGACACCGGAAGAAGCCTTTAAAAAGATGCGCCGAAAAAAGATCATCAAAAATGCGAAGAAATATATCGAAGAGTACCGTAAGAATGGTGATTATCTTAAAAAAGACCCAAGAATTACGAGGCTTGGTGATTTCTTGCGCAGGACTTCTCTTGATGAACTGCCACAACTTATAAACGTCCTAAAAGGGGACATTTCACTTGTTGGGCCACGCGCTCTCGTCCCAGGAGAGCTAAAAAACTATGGCGATCGAAGTTTGCTCTTATCTGTAAAATCCGGCTTAACTGGTCTTGCGCAGGTGTCTGGCCGTCGCGATATCAGTTTCTCTGAGCGTCGCGCTCTAGATATTTACTATGTCCAGAACTGGTCAGTACGTTTTGATATTCAAATCCTTCTTAAAACTATAAAAACTGTAATAACAGGGAAAGGAGCAAAATGAAAGTAGCCTTGGTCTGCGATTGGCTAACCGAAATCGGCGGCGCTGAAGATGTCTTGATGGAATTTCATAAGATGTTTCCGGACGCTCCTATCTACACTTCACAATACAGAAAGGGAAGGATAGACTGGTTTAAGGATGCCGAAGTAAAGACTGGCTGGCTCCAATATTTTCCAATCTGGTCAAGAAGACTCATCGCCCCACTCCGCCAAAAATATTTTGAAAACCTCGACCTTAATGGATACGATCTTGTAATATCTATAACTGGGTGCGACGCGAAATTCATAAAAACAACAGGGAAGCATATCTGTTTCTGCCATGCCGCAACACAGTATTATTGGGGAAAATATGATGAATATCTCAAAAATCCGGGTTTTGGAATTCTAAACCCACTTGCGAGGTTGGTATTTAAAAGGGTTTCACCAAAGTTACGCAAGAAAGATTTCGATGCATCAAAGAATCCAGACGAATATATTACTGTTTCAAACTTTACAAAAAAGGAAATCAAGAGGTTTTATAAAAGGGAAGCAAAAGTCGTAAACCCCCCTGTTAATATAGGGGTTTTCGCACAGTCTGTGGATAACTACAACACGAAAAAAGGGAAAAGTCAAACAAAAATATCACATAATAAAACAATAAAAATGCAAATAAGTCAAGCGATAAAAAACGAACAAAAGTTTTGCACTGACTTAAAAAATGTGGAAAACTTGGATGTTTTGGCTAAAATCTTTGCGAAATACGAAGATGGCTTCTATCTGAATTTCTCTCGTCAGGTGAACTGGAAGAGGCTCGATCTAATCGTAAAATGTTGTAAAAAGCTCAACCTCCCGTTAGTATTAATCGGAAATGGCCCAGAAAATAAGCATCTGAAAAAACTTGCGAAAGGTGCGTCTAATATTTCCTTCTTCGGCCACCTTCCAAAATCTGATCTAGCCGTAATTTCCTCTTTTGCTAAAGCATTTATTTTTCCATCAGAAGAGCCATTCGGCATTGCTCCAGTTGAAGCAATGTCGGCCGGTTGTCCAGTTATTGCCTATAAAGGTGGTGGAGCCTTAGATTATATAAAAGATGGTAAAAACGGCGTATTTTTTGAAAAACAAGACGAAAAATCACTCGAAAAATGCCTGAAAAAATTTGACAAAGGCGATATTTCCCTCGACTCGCCGAAAAAAATCAGTGACTCGGTGAAAAAATGCTCTTCGGATAATTTTGAAAAAAATATCAAAAAAATCGCTTCAAAAACCATCACGAAAAGATCTCAAACAAAGAAAAAACCTGCAAAAAATTTCAAGAGACTAATGATTCTCTGCCTACCTCTGGTTCTCTTTTTCTCTTTCTTCCCAAATCTAAAATTCGGCGAAAATTCCTCAATGCATTTTGAGCTAAGCCTACCTCTGTTATGGCTAGCAGTCTTCTCTGTTATGAGTCTCAAAACGGCCACAAAATACGTCAAAACGCATCTAAAAACTCCACTTTTAGCATTCCCAATAGCGGCAGTTCTCTCTTTCGTCCATACAACAAATCCCGTGAGGGGCCTCTTTACTCTCGCAATTCTCTCTTGTATCTTTATTTCAATCATTGGCATCAATGAAGATTTAAAATCCAAAAAGCTGCCCAAGGACTTTAAAGGTGCGATTATTGCTGAGTCTATCGCAATCTGTCTATTTTGTATTGCACAAGCCGTATTTGACGCGCTTGGCGTGAAAAATAATCTTACGTTATTATGCGACAACTGTACATCAGACATCTTCTCCTTCCCTCATCCGAATGGCTTCACTATTGAGCCACAGTTTATGGGTTCACTCCTTATCGCACCATTCTTCCTTACCCTCAATTCCCTATTAGAAAATAAAAATGGAAAAAGTCAAGTAAAGTTATTTATGTGCACCCTTATTATCGGGGCAACAATTATCTTAACTTTAAGCCGCGGTAGCATCTTTGCCCTCCTTCTCTCCTGCGCAGCGTTAATTCTATTACTTAAAAGCTTCAAAAAATCCCTAATAATCCTAGCTATTGGGCTTTTCTCTACTATTACTGCAGTTCTCACGCAAGGAACTCTCGCCGTAATCGGCCCAACCGACGTTTCCTTTACGGATGCAGTCTCTACGTCCGTCTCTCAACTTACTCTCGGCAAAATCGATCTAAATTCTCAAAAAACTAACCATAATGTCGAGTTTCCAGAACCACCAATTAATCAAGTTTCACCAAAATTTTCCGGTTACGTCGAAGAATCAACAAATCGTCGAATCCAACTAATCAACTTCGCGGCAAAAATCACTTTCGAAAATCCAACAAATACCGTTTTTGGAACTGGACTGGGTAGTGCTGGCACTGAAATGTATGTTCACTTCCCTGAAGAACAAGGCCATGAAAAAGAAATCGTCCAAAATGAGTATTTCGAAGCACTCCTCGAAACCGGCCTTATCGGTCTCGGCATGTTGGCTTTAACAATAGTCACTTTCCTAAAAATCGAACAGCTTAAATTTGAGCCATATACTTTTGCGACCGTGGTAGCTTTCATGATCACTATCTTCTTCTTCTCTGGCTTCCCAAATGCGCTCCACGTTTATCTTCTCCCTGTTCTGTGGTACAATTTACTATATGATAAGAATAGTCTTTCCAGAATACAAAAATGAGATAATCGCTTCGGCTATTAAAGAAGCTGAAGAAAAATATGGCGCAGAATTCAAAGCTATAACCGCCGAATCTCTAGAAGAAGCTTGCGAACTTGTCCGTGACAAAAAAGCCGATGCGATGGTTGCTGGTATTGACTACACGAGCCGCGATGTTATCCTTTCCTGCCGTGGAATTATCGGTGTACGTGATACTGGAAAAACCGAATATAGCAACATTACTGGCCGTCCATTGAAGAAGACATTTTCAGCAAGTTTTGTCTTAACAAAAGGCGATAAAACCTATGTACTTGGCGATGCTGCAGCCTGCAAAAATCCAGACGAACATATGCTCTATGATATTGTTATCCAAACTTATGAAACAGCAGAAGCTGTTCTAGCTGAAACGCCAAAAGTTGCAATGCTTTCCTTCTCTACTCTTGGCTCTGGTGGAAATGATAACTCTATCGAAAGAATTAAAACTGTCGTAAACCGTATTCACGAGGATTATCCGGAAATAGCAATCGATGGCGAGCTTCAACTTGATGCTGCGATTAATGCTCAAATCGGCAACAAGAAGGCTCCGGGTTCAACCGTTGCCGGAAGCGCAAACGTTCTTATCGCTCCAGACCTAAATTCTGGCAACATTCTCTACAAAGCAATGGAACAATTTGGTGGTTTTACCGCTGCCGGCCCAATCCTCCAAGGTTTTGCTGCCCCAGTATCGGACTTAAGCCGTGGTTCGACTAAAGAAGATGTCCTCTCTGTTATAGATGTTGAAATGGCAATTATAAAAAGGCAAATTAATGCTTAAGCCTTACTTTAGAAATGGTGTGTTATCTGAAAAAATTGACAGCATCACGCCAGGTTTCATCGAGGCTTTTTCGATTGGCTTGATTCGCTACATGGGCGATTCGAGGACCTCAAAATCTGGCATGGAACGCCCACTTTCAGTTCTCTTCAGTGTCGAAGAAGATGAGGAAGTTAAAAATGTCTTTGGATTTTTTAAAGGTGCGTTCGAAACTATCGGCATTGATTATGAGTCGAGACCAAATCTAGAACGGGAAGCTCTAAAAGAATCTTTCTTTGACGAAAATTATGACTGTGGAATCCTTATCAAAAGAGCTGGAGAAGATATAAATATCGAAGTTTTTGAACGTGGAGATGATATCGGTGGTCTCGAGGCGAGCCTCCCTGGTGGCGTAAACTTTGAAGGAAAAGTTAAATCCGTGGACCATGCTGTTGATATTCCTCAAATTGCCGTGAACCATATCGAGCATGCTTTGAACACCGAAACTGGGCTAGATGTGCTAAAATAGACTCATGAATATCTTTATCTCCGGAATCTCTGGAACTGGTATGGGACCGCTTGCAATTATGGCAAAAAAAGCTGGCCACACGGTTTTTGGTTCAGATAAGAATGCCGGGCCTATTGTCCCAGAACTTGAAAAAGAAGGGATAAAGTTCGAAATTGGCTCACAAGACGGAACTTTTCTTGATAACTGTGGCAATATTGACTGGTTTGTTTATACCTCAGCTTTAAAAGATGATCATGAAGAGTTAAAAATCGCTCGCACAAAAGGTATAAAATGTACAAAACGCGATGAATTTATCGAATTTCTCGTAAACGAACTAAACCTCAAGATGATTGCAGTTGCCGGTACGCACGGAAAAACTACAACAACTTCGATGATTATTTGGGCGGCGAATAAACTTGGCCTAAATGCAGCGTATCTTGTTGGTACAACACTTGGTTTTGCTGAATCTGGAAGTTATGCGCCAGGCGACGAATTCTTTATTTACGAGGCTGATGAGTATGACCGTAACTTCCTCGCTTACCATCCATGGCTCTCACTAATCACTTTCGTTTCCTATGATCATCCAGATATCTATAAAACCGAAGAAGAATATAAAGCTGCTTTTAAAACTTTTGAATCACAATCGGAAAATATCATTCGTGGTGGGGAGATAGACTCGCGTATTTCCCTTGCCGGCGCGGCACGTCGCGAAGATGCCACGACAGCTCTAAAAGCGGCCACAAGAATGGCTGAAGAAGCGGGCAGGGAAATAAAAGAAGATGAAATTATTAAAGTTCTGAACTCCTTCCCTGGTGTTGGCCGCCGTTTTGAAAAACTCGCAGATGGCATCTATTCGGACTATGCTCACCATCCTGAAGAGGTCGAAGCTACAATCGAAATCGCAAACGAAGAAGCTGAAAGAACAGGCAAGAAAGGTGTCGTGGTTGTTTATGAACCGCACCAAAACACCCGTCAACATGAGATAAAAGACGGTTATAAGACAGTCTTCAAAAACGCAAACAAAGTTTTCTGGTTGCCAACCTATCTTACCCGAGAAGACGAGTCGCTAGAAATTCTAAGGCCTGAAGACTTTATTAGAGATCTTGTGAACCCTGAAATTGCAGAATCTGCTGAGTTAAATGACAATCTAAAAAATCGTCTAGAGAGTCTAAGAAATGAGGGATACTTAATTATCCTTATGACTGCCGGCCCGGCAGACGCGTGGTTTAGAACAGCCTTTATGTGATATAATTAGAACACAAATGGGTGGAATCTGGAAAAAGAGAATTAGGGAAGAAAAAAAGGAACAACGTTCCGCTCATTTTTCAAACTTTCTAAGATCAATCCGCACCTGGCACCTCATCCTAGTCTTAATTCCCCTCCTCTTTATGTCCGCAACTTTTCTGCGCTTTGATAATGTAAAAATGCAGGATCTAAAAACTGCCGTCCTTGAAGCTGACAGAGCCGGCGAAGACGATGAGGGAAAACTCCCAGATGGCGAAGAAAAACGACCGCAAGAAGAAATCACCGCTGATATCGCAGAGAAGGTTAAAGAGTTGAAGGCCTTCACGGAATCGCATACCGTATTAAATTTCCTTGATAAAAATGGCAATACGGAGCTCGTCTTCGGTACAGGCCCATTCTATCTAGAACATCAGTATAATCGCCTCGCTTACGCTGCGCTCCAAAAAGCCCAAGAGTTAGCGAGTCAAATATCTGATGATAATCCAAATGGAAATATCTATGCCGTCGCGAATGAAGTTTGTCGACCTCAAGCCATCCGCAATGGCTGGCGCTGGAATTCGGCACAATACATCGCTTGTATGACTGGAGAAATCGCAAAATATCCAGTAACAGATTACATAACTGAACAAATCTCCGCAAGCATCCCTCCAACCGCTCTCTTCCGCTACGACTTTGTTTCCCCAGTCTGGTCACCTACGCTCTCCGGACTCTTTGTTCTCCTTTCCGCTCTCTTAATAATCATAATCATTATCCGTATCGTCTCTTGGATTTTCCTTAGAGTTGCCCTACTTTTCCTTAAATAATCTAATTCCCCTATAAAACCCCTTGACACCCTATTGAATCTGTCTTAAGATAAAAATATATAAACTTAAGGAGGAAATATGGCCTACAGCATTACTAACAGCAAAGGCATCACTTATTACTTACGCAAATCAGAAGTTACCCTTCGTGGTGGCAAACCTCAGACTATCTACTTCTTCACAAAGACTGAGAACGGCGGCAAAGGTACTCCATGTGATCTCCCTGCAGATCGCCAAGTTAACGAGAACCCACGCAACGGTTTCTTAACTCTTTCAAAGAAGAAATAAGAAGTTTAGAAAACTTATTTAGGTACAAGAAAAACCCCGGAGAATTCCGGGGTTTTTGAGGGTTTAAGGTCGAACAAATGCATTGGTAGCGCTACATGGATTAAAGGTTATTCCAGGCACATTCGGTGCTACAGTCGGATCGGGGTTTGCCTTCATGGCATTTATTACTGCCGGCAGATACTGTAATGCCGTTGCCGGTACAGTTGAGCCATATGCAGTAGTAACGCCAGTGCCAAAATCAAAGGTATAGCTAAACGTGCATTCATTGCAGAATTCGGGGTTGTCGTAATTCCATCTTCCGATGACGATAAAGCCTTTGCCAGGATAATTCGGGTTTGAACCGGCCTGTACAAACCAGGCTAAATCGTAGACAATACAAAAATCTGTCGTAGATTGATAGCAAAGGTCGCACCCAGAATCATACGCGTATTGGTCGACATCGAACGCGCCATTTTTCATGCAAGCATTAATGCTACTATCGAACGATGTCGAAGGCGCAGGTGCCGGCGTAGTAACGACGGGCACTTCCTCAGCAGGCTGAGGCTGGGGCTCTACAGGCGTCTGCTCAGGAGCAGGATCAGGCTGTACAGGCTCAGGCTTCGAATCATCGGGCTTCTGCTCGACAGCGGGAACTTCCTCTGTAGGTTCAACTACTTCGGGCTTCTCGACAACTTCGGGTTCGACATTTTCCGGCTTCGCCGGCTCGACAACTTCAGGCTTAACGACCTCTTCGGGTTCTGTGACTTCAGCCACGGTTGATGTAGGGGTGGGGGTGATAATCTCCTCATTTGTATTTGCGGAGCATCCGCCACCGCAAGCTGCAAGTGACAAAAGCAAGACAGTACCGAGTGCAAATATTTTTAATCGTCTCTTCATAATAGACCCTCCTTAAAGAACCACGGCATAGAGCCGCGGGTAATGTGCGGCAACATCGCCATATACCTATATTATACCATATATGCTTAAAAAAATCAATATTAGTTGCATTATTCTCTATCTTATGATATAATCCAGGCAAGTATATACTCGGGAGATATATACATTGCATTTGTCGTGGGCTTTTGCCCGCATTTTTTTACTAGTTGCGCCCTCAGCTAGTGAAGCACATTAAAAATTTGGAAAGGAGAGTGCCTTATGGTAATAAACCTAAACGATGTTTATTATGTAACGCTTGGTGTCATTATGATCCTTGGCTTCTACATGGTATCACAGTATATCGGTGTGAAGAAGCTGAGTGAAGGCACCAAGGCGATGTCTGAACTCGCAGCGAAGATTCGTTCGGGTTCGAAGGTATTCACAAAGGCGATGTATCGCATCATCATAATCGTAGCAGCAGTTATCGCTGCTATTATCGCATTTGTAATAGAGCCTGGGGCTGGAGCATCATTCCTCTTAGGTCTTACAATGACAACTATTTCAGTAATAGTCGGAATGAGCGTTGCTACCTATGCTAATGTTCGTGCAGCCGCGACAGCTCTAAAAGGTGTCGAAGATTGACTAAGAGACGAGCAGATCTGTGCTCGCACGGTTAATGTAACCATCAAAGCATCACAGATTTGCGGAATCGCCGTTCAGGCAACTTCTATGCTTGGACTAACAGTCATTACTCTTCTAAGTAACGGGGCTCTTGAACCGAACGCTCATGGCGTTATTCCTCTTGTTGCAAGAGTAACCGCATATTCGATCGGTTGGAGTATCGTTGCGATGTTCTGTCGTGTTGCAGGTGGAATTTTCACAAAAGCAGCAGACATCGGCGCAGACCTTATCGGAAAAGTCTTTATGCACTTTGATGAAGATGATCCGAGAAACCCTGCTGTACTTGCAGATTTTGTTGGTGACAATGTTAACGATATTGACGGTAATCAGGCCGACCTTGGTGAATCCTTTACGGCAACGCCTGTCACAGCCATCGTTACGGCTATTGCTCTCTATGGTGGGGGCAATAATCCTGCAATGCTGACGGCAGCAATCGCTTATCCGTTCATGCTTGCACTTGGCGGACTGATTTCTGCTACCGTCGGACTCTTTTATGCATCCCATGCAAAAGAGAACGACAAACCTGGAAAGCAGATTAATGCTTCGATGTATATCGCTGCTACAGGTACCCTGATCGCGAGCCTTGTAGTATCTTATTTCGTATTTGGAAAGATAGATACTCCTGCAGATTTTAGATTCGGTTGGCTTTCACCCTTCTTTAGCACAGTTTGTGGTGTTATTTCAGGTGTAGCAGTCGGATTGATCGCGGAACATTTCACAAGTCTCGAGAGCCCCTGGGCTAAGAGTGTTGCTGAAATGGCAAAGAAGGGTTCAGCTCTCTGTGCTTCTCAGGCTCAGGCCGCCGGATGGATTTCTTGCTTGCCTGAAATGATTGTAGTAGGAGTGCTTTCTTTTATATCAGCAATTATTGCTGGTACTTACGGACGCTCCGTAATGGCACTTGGTATGCTGGCATTCGTTGCCCAGGCAATCGGTGCGGATGCGTTTGGCCCGATCTCGGATAATGCTGGTGGTATTGCTGAAAGTTGTGATCTTGATCCTAGAGTCAGAGTCATAACCGACAAAAACGACTCAGAAGGAAACATGACGGCTGCTATAGGAAAAGGTTTCGCTATAAGCTCCGCCTTTGCAGTCGTAGTATCACAGATCCAGACATACGTTAAAGCATACGGTGGAAACTCGCTTGATCTCATGGATTCCAGAGTTTCCCTTGGCCTCGCTATTGGCGTTGGTCTGACTGCACTATTCTGTGGTCTACTCGCAAAGTTTACAATTGACGCCGCTGGTGAAATGGCAGTAGAATGCATAGAACAGTTCAAAGATCCAGATATTAAAGCTGGAAGAAAACTTCCTGATTCTGATCGATGCATCCATATTTCAACAGTAAATGCATTAAAGAAAATGGCTTGGCCGGTAGCTATCGCTATTGGTTCAGTTCTTGCCATCGGCTTCAGTTTCGGCCCTGAGATGGTGGGTGGAACATTAGCAGGTGCATCCTATTGTGGAGTACCTTTGGCAATTTTCTTCAGTAATGCTGGTGGATTGGCAGATAACGCTAAGAAGCGCTTTGAAGCGAATCTTGTTGCAGGCCTCGAAAAAGGCACACCTGAATACATTGCTGCACATGACGCCGCCGTGGTGGGCGACACGATTGGCGATTGGATGAAAGACGTCGTTGCGACAGCTGTAGATATCTTCTTGAAGATTATGAGCATACTCGCACTGATGCTTGCCGCTATGTTCGCAGCATATCATTTTCTCCCGTTCTAGTTCTTTATTTGACCCCGGTTCGTCCGGGGTCTTTTAATGCATAAAAAAATGGTGGGGGCAGCTGGGTTCGAACCAGCGACCAAGCGGTTATGAGCCGCCTGCTCTAACCACTGAGCTATGCCCCCAGCGATTACTTTTGAATTATAGCACAAAATGGTATAATATCTAAGCATAAAGGGAATAAAAAATGGTCGAAAAAAGGAGTAGAAAAGAGAGGCTGGAAATGAAAGCTCGCCGTCTTAAGGCGAAGTTTCTTCAAGAATTCCTTGCTCCAGAACGACTAATTCTCCTTTCTGTCCCGGTTCTTTTAATATTATTCCTCTTCGGTTCAATCACAAGCCTCTCAAAAAACTGGGGGCTTCGTCAAGAAATCCATGAAAGGGAAGCAGAAGTCGCTTATCTTGAGTTGCAGGTTGAAAACAACGAACTGGAAAACCAATACTATGCGTCTGAAGAATACCAAGAACTTGCGGCTCGCCGTCTTCAAAATAAAAAACTTTCTGGGGAGACGCTTGTTTATTTGCCGCAAAATACAGAACGCGCACGTATGAAACATCGCTCCGAAACAAACGACGAAAAAAACCTCCGAACAGAAAAGACAAATTTCGAGCAGTGGTTGTCCTTCCTATTTAATATGTGATATAATCATAAGCAGTATGGGTACCGAAGGTCAAAATAGCCCGCGAGACGTCGCGAGCGATAATAATAAACATCCATGGGAGGTTCCTCCTGCTGGAAATCCTTCTCCTAAAAAAGGTGAGGAAAATCATATAGAGCAAAAAGAAAAGCGGAAGAAATGGGTAAAATCCCATCGTGTTTTGCTTCTTATAATCGCACTTATAGTTGTAGTTTTAGTAGGTGTAGGAATTTTTATTTTCTTTAAATTAAATGAAGAAAAAACGCCTGAAGATGAAGATAATCTTGAGGATGTTGCTCTTATTATGTATGGCTTCCCAGAGGATTTTTCTATTGATGATGCTATTACCTCCGCTCACGCCTTCTCGTATGCACTTGGCCCAGTTAGAGACATTGCGCTTGAAGGAGTCAATCAGCTCTATCCGAATGTCGCGCTTATTGAGGATAATATGGACGCATATATAAAGAGCCTAAAGGATGATAATGAAAAAACCTACTTTAGATTATTTACAATCTTCCTCGTCGCATCCTATGGCGACGCTGAACGCGCCGAATATCTGCTTGAAAACTTCGATGCCGAAAACCGCCAACTCAACAAACATCAACGTTATGCATATTTAAGAGCTTATGCAGCTTATTATATGACGGCTGGAAATTCAGAAAAATCTGCCGAATATTATGAGACATTACGTAAAGAATTTGCAGAAGATGACGCAGTTCTTGTGAATGAAAAAACCGGCGAAGTTATAAAAGATGAGAACTTCGTGAAGGAAATGGTAGACAACTTTAAGAACGGTGGGGAAGGGGGAGAGAAATGAAAAAACTACGACTATATCTCTGTGGTTTCGTGACAATTGTTTTATCTCTGGCAATAATTGTTGCGAATACGTACGCACAAAGCCAGTATGGCGGTAGTACTAATGCTGGCGCTGGTGGCTCCAGCACGAACGGTACCTCGGCGTGTCAAGATGATTTTGACGAATATGGTGGTTGTCTCTCTGTTTCTAGCAACGGTGCTTTCTGGGTAAAAATCCCAGCAGACAGTGACCATATGCCATTTAATCGTCTTAAAAATAGATACTTTACTTATCTCTATCCAGACGTTCGTAATACTGAAATCTTTAACTGTTTAACTGGCGGTCGTGCTGCCTATGTGCTTGTTACGAGGATGTATCTCAGTGGCCATAGAATTGGTGGCCTTGGCGCCGGCGTCCCTCTCTCGACTGCCCTATCCCACCCAATAGATGGTGATGGTAACCCTATCCCAGACGGGGTCGAGGTTATTCCATGGGTTGATGCAGAGGCAAACTTCAGAAAATACGAAACGATATATGCTGAACGCTTTAACCAATATTGGCGATCAGATTCAGGTCTCACCTGGTTCTGTGCTGATTTCCCAGGCGAAGTTCCTCAGCCAGAAGTTCCAAATGATATCGACAAAGTCGCCTGCGGTGCTTACCTTTCTCGTGAAAAGGCTGACACAAAGACTCGTATTGCAGTTCAAAACATGACAATAGATGGTTCTCAACCACCAGTAGATGTAAACGGTAACGCTGTTGAATGGGCTGCAAGAGCAAACAGACGCAGTAGCAGCTTTAAACAGGATACAATGTGGACTGATGGAGGCGGAGATGTCGGAACCCTTGCGAAACCGGGAGACACGGTCCGGTTCTACCACGCATTTTGTATGGCTGTCCGCTATGCCCGACAAACCAATAACGGCGGTGGTGGCTATCAATCCGGAACGCGTAGCCATGATACGATATATGGTAGTCTTCCAGCCCAGAGCGCTTCTATAGGTGCGTCCCCATCAAATTATCTCTTTGGGAACTTGGGATTACTTGCTAATGTTAATAGCCAACTCTCAGGCGTCAGGGCCTTTGAAAACCTCTTTACAGATTCAGGCGAAGGTGTTTCTGTCGATTCTCGAAGATATGCGATTAGTATTCTCCAGCCAACTGGTCCATCACAAGATTATAACTGTAGAGAAGCTCTTGCAAACTACATGATGCATGGCGAAGGATATATTGCTGGCGGCTATCAAGTCCCAGGCTTTGATGTTGGTAACTGTACGGCTGCTTCGAAAACTGGAATCAAGAACCCAGTTGGTACAACAATATCCCAATACCACACTTTCGATTCACTGAAAATGTGGGAAATGTATAGCCATACTAATAACGGTGAGTCTTGTGGATGTGGTACGGATAATCGCCATGGACATACTGACTATACTGCTAATTCATTTGAGGCAGCATGGCAAGGTGGCCGTCTTGGCTATCATAGAGAAAATTATTGTCGCACAAATGGAACCTGTTGTAGAAGCGACTGGAGCGACTGTTGTCTAACTCGCCTAGCTAATGGTGAATGTTGTAGAGAATGGTTTTATGATATCGACCAGTCTACTGGAATAATTAAGGATTCATACTGTAAAACTGATGGAGTATGGAGAGACAATGCTACATCTTATACTGAAACGCCAAATACCAACTTATATGCGTATAAATCAATGCATGCTCTTTATGGCACTCCAACAAAACGTGCAACCGTCTATATTCCATACAACTTCAATACCGAACTAAATACTTCTATCGCAACAGCAACGGATGTAGTTTTCCAAGGTACACCTGTAGGCACAAGCCATTACTGGCAGATTGTTCCTCGAGAAAACAGTATTCTTTCGAGTTTCCCATACGCAACTGTGACCCCATCAGATACGAAAGTGAGATTAATTGAAGATCTCA